>JAEIGA010000072.1_pt1 | contig 129984 bp, 105 predicted proteins | sample 9270691 | NCBI WGS metagenome assembly JAEIGA01 (sample SAMN17057246, study PRJNA624740) | gut metagenome | biome: biome; isolation source: fecal sample | host: Bos grunniens | place: China: Xizang | collected 2019 | reverse complement strand
TTTAGGAAAATATAACCATAATAATTGCAAAAGCATATCAATAAACTTTTGCTGCCATTCTGGATGAAGCTGCAAATCAGGCTCATCAAGTAATATTATTATGGTCTTACCATCATATTTGTTATCATGAACAATCTTGTTTATAGCGGCATGGTGAATTTCACCCTGTTTTCCAAAAATTTCTCCTATTAAACGTGAGAAGAATGTATATAGAGCCCTTTCGCCAGATGATATTCCATAATTAATAACAACTTGCGCATTCGAGACGTTGGTCTCCATTGTTCCAAACGAAGCGTAAGGAGCCATAGGTATAAAATTGTAATAACAGTATAGGGCATTTATAAACTCTTGTGTTATGGCTCCATTGCGGATATTGCATTTAAATTCATAATACCCTTTTCTTAGCCCTTTCAATTCTTCTTTGTATATTATATCACCTGAATCATAGAGTTGGCAAAGGCTATCAAAGATGTTAGGTCTATAATCTTCACCATTATTAAGGAATAGTAGTACTTCCTCAAAGGTCGTTTCGTTATCCCAAGATTCAGGATAGTTTTTTTCTAACAAGAATATTTGAGTTAGAATAAACTTTTTTAATCGAGCTTTGAACTTTTCAGTAGGTACATCGTTACTTAATGCTTTATATGTTGGATGTTGAGGTTCTAAATCTGAATAATAAAGTAACTTTAATTCAAAATATTCAGGCAATTTTATTGATTCAAATACAGAATGCTTATATTCGTGTGAATAAATAAAGAATAACAACAACCTAAAAATATCATTGGTTTGCATAATGTCAACCTCTGATATATGAGCATACTCTGGAGCATTAGTTAATCTGCTTAACGGTTGACGAAGGATGTAAGAATTTGAAAGGTCTCTAAATCTTGAATAATGCGAATATTTGTTTGATAGGCTTCGGTCTATTGTTGGAGAATAGAATGTAACAAAGGTGTCATTAAAGTTCTTTGTATTTTCCAGGTTTAACGGACTGCCTCCACGTTTAAGTCGTACTACACCAAAAGAGAATTTGTATATATCCAAATGTTCGGGGATATTTGTATATATCTTATGATTATGTTTAAAAAAGATGACTCCACCACCCTGCCCACACAGTGCCTTGATGATACATTCAATCAAATTTGTTTTTCCAGCACCATTTTTTCCGACTATTGCTGTTATATTATGAATATTTTCACCAAACCAATTATATGGAAGAGAATTTCTTTCTTCCATATAAAAGGTCTTTGTATCTTGTTGATATGAAAACTTATAGTTAGGAGAGAAATTATATTCACACCCTTTTATATTACGTTTATCATTCCCAATATAAATATACAATAACTCCATAATAAAGCGTCTATTTTATTGCTTTAAGCATCCTATCGGAACGATGTAAATCCCATCTTCAGGACGGCGATAGGCATATTCGCCTGTTGCCGTTAATATCATCTTAAAAGCAGGTGCTTTCATGCGTGTAGTGTCAATCTGCTTGGCTAATGAAGTCAGTGTTTCTACACCTTCGTTTATCAAGGTTTCGCCTCCAAGTTTAACTTCAATAAGGCCATACTGTCCGTTTCGAAGATGTACAACTGCATCACATTCCAAACCGCTTTTATCTCGATAATGATATACTTTACCATTCAATGCTTCTGCAAACACACGCAAGTCTCTTACGCACATTGCTTCAAAAAAGAAGCCCATTGTTTTCAAATCGTTCATTAAATCAGCTGGCCCCAAGCCTAAGGCTGCTGTTGCGATAGACGGGTCAACGAAGTAGCGTGTATCTGCTGTACGAATTGCGGTCTTTGAACGAAGATTTGGATTCCAAGCCGGCATATCTTCCACCACAAATATCTTCCTTAAAGCCTCAAGGTAAGAACTTATTGTGTCATCATCAAGTGAAGCGGTATCATTATTTTTCAAATCCTCCTTTAATGTTGCAATAGATGCTTGCGTTCCCTGATGTCGGGCATATGCTCTCATCAGGCGTTGTACTCGCTCTGAGGCTCTTTTGACACCATCGACTTTGATTATATCTTCCTTAGTTACTGCATCATAGTAATCAAATGCCTGTTCCAATGCTGCTTCTTCGGGCAAGCCAACAGCCATCGGCCAACCACCACGACAAATAAGGAAAGCAATGTCTTGCAATTTAAGTTTATTCTTTTCAAGTATTTTCTCTGGAGCAGTAAACAAATCGCCAAGACTTACCTTTCCGTTTGACTCTCCAGACTCAAACAAGGTCATAGGTCGCATAGTCAACCAAGCAAAACGTCCTGTTCCGGAATGTTCTCTTTCCTCTTCAGCCTTCCTGTCGGGAACGGCTGAACCTGTTAAAATGAACTGCCCCATTTTATGACGATGATCAACGGTGTATCTTACAGCATCCCATAACTTGGGCACGGTTTGCCATTCATCAATAAGCATTGGGGTATCTCCTGACAATGCTGCATCGGTATCTATTTCTAATAGGCTCTTAAAGTTATTCTTCACATCAGTTCGAGCCAACAAAATTTTGCTAGCTGCAATTTCTTCTGCCGTAGTGGTCTTACCGCACCATTTAGGTCCCTCTATCAACACTGCTCCTTTAGCCTGCAATTTCTTTTCAAGCAGGCTATCCATTATTCTATGTCTGTAACCATCCATAAATTAAAGTATTTACTCTTACAAAGGTAATCAAAAATTTTATATTCGGGAATTTGGAGTAATATTTTTCGGCAATTTGGCATCTATTTATTCGGAAAAACAGAATACACCCAATTACGGCACAATTACCATTGTAATTACTTGATTGTGGTTACCATCATCTCATCATCAATTATTCAGGGTTAAACATTATACTAAAGCATCAACTTAAAGATTGCTTTGATTCCCAATTATTGTCTGAATGAGAAGCAAACAGCTATATGAGACAAACCATAAAAGAACTTGAAGTGAATAAAACGGTAGATAACAAAAATCCGATTTATTCTCCTACAAAAACTATGGTTGTCTAATATTTGTATTTTATAGATATATTTGCGAATATATCAAACAAGAGTATTAATCTCTATAATTTGTGCGTGGTGGTCGCTGAACTTGCTGTTCCATTCCTCAAGTTGATATTTCACATCTTCAATATTCGTGAAAGTATAGTCGAGGAAGAACTGCTGCTGTTCCTTGAATAGCCAATGGAATGTAGTTCTACTTTCTATTGCTGAAAGTGTAAATCGCTGATAATCAATGCTATATGCTTTACTATTTCCCGATGCAAAAATTTGCGAAGATATTTCCGAGGACTTCGTCGTTGGTTACTTCTCCGAGGATTTCTGCGAGGTTCCTTATGGCGGCGCGAAGGGGTTCGCCCACAAGGTCGCCGCTGATGCCGTCGGCAAGGCTTTGCTTCACTTCTTTTATATTGTCGAGAGCGCGTACAAGGGCTTCGTAGTGGCGCACGTTTGTAACGACAACATTGCCCGAGGAGGGCATATCGGCACTGCGCACAAGGAATTCCTCAATGTGGTCCATGTTTGTGCCTTGACGCGCTGATATTGCCCATATGTCACGCTCATTCCACTCGATTCCTTCTCCATGCTTTCTGACTAACTGCATACCCCACTCCATCATATCTGAAAGTGTAATGGGGTCTACTGTGTCACATTTGTTCACTAATACTGCCAGTTTCTTGCCTCTGCAAAGTGGAAGCAATTTTGTGGCGGTATCTTCTATCTGCTCCTTGGTTGCTGTGGGGTCTATGAGCCAAAGGGATATCGAGGACTTGCCGAGCTGCTCTATTGTGCGTTGGATACCTATGCTCTCGACCACATCATGCGTCTCACGCAGGCCGGCTGTATCTATAAAACGGAATGATACCCCACTAATGTTCATCACTCCCTCTATTGTATCGCGTGTTGTGCCACTGATATCGCTCACAATGGCTCTGTCTTCATGCAACAATGCATTTAGTAGGGTACTCTTTCCAACGTTTGTCTCGCCAACTATTGCAACGGGGATACCGTTCTTTATTGCATTGCCTACACTGAACGAGTCGACTAAATTTGAAATGACTGTTGTTACCTCGTCGCATAGTGCCATGAGTTCTTTACGGTCGGCAAACTCTACATCTTCTTCACTGAAGTCGAGTTCGAGTTCAAGCAGCGATACAAGGTTGAGCAGTTTATTGCGCAGCATGCCGAGTTCTTTGCTGAATCCGCCTTTCAGCTGACTGATTGCAAGCCTGTGCGATGCACGTGATGTAGAAGCGATGAGGTCGGCTACAGCTTCGGCACGGCTCAAATCCATCTTTCCATTGAGAAAGGCGCGCATGGTAAACTCGCCCGGCTCGGCCTGTCTTGCTCCCTTGTCAAGAAGTGAAATAAGAATCTGCTGGGTTATATAATGCGATGCATGGCAACTTATCTCTACTGTATCCTCACCCGTGTAACTATGTGGAGCGCGCATAACCGACACGAGAACCTCATCAAGGGCTTCACTTCCCTCGACAATGATATCACCGAATACCATTGTATGGCTCTTTCTTTCCATGAGGGAGATTCCTGCTTTAGGGCTGAAAATGCCTGAAACAATCTCCAGAGCCTTCTCACCGGATATTCTGATTACGTTTATAGCTCCACCTTGAGCTGTTGCCAAAGCGCAAATTGTGTCATTCATATATAATAAGTTGTTTATGATGTTTCGCAAAACGTTTTTAAAGGATATACTTTCCGCATCGTTGCCGGCTGCATCACGACACCCAGGGGATATAAATAACAATATTGGTGTGCCCGGGCACACCAATATTGTCAGATTCTGTCAAGAACTGTCGTTATCAGTTCCTTCATCTTCGCGTCATAGTCGACATTTGCCTCTTTCTCTCTGCGGTTCGCAATTACCAGACACACGGTCACAGCCTTGTGTCCCATGAGCGCCGAGAGTCCTGCCAAAGCCGAGCTTTCCATTTCAAAGTTCGTAATCCGTTGCCCTTCATATTCAAAGGACTCTACCAATTCGTTCTGATTCGGAAAAGCAAGAGGCACACGAAGTCTGCGTCCTTGCGGGCCAAAGAAACCTCCGCATGAAATTGTCACACCACGCACCATGTCGTCCTTTGCTATGCGCTCAACCAGTTCCGCATCGGCAGGGATTGTATATGGTGCACATAGCAACGGCGACCAATTGAGATGCTTCTTTAGAGCCTCTTCAAACGGCAGGTCACACGCTTCATTACGGCCCTCATAGAAGTTGAGCAAGCCGTCAAAGCCCACCGATTTCACCGAACATATAAATGAGCCTATAGGTGTATACTCCTGCAAACCGCCACAAGTGCCAATCCTCACCATTTCGAGCTGGCGGAACTGTTCATTCTCATAACGTGTCACAAAATCGATGTTGGCAAGAGCGTCGAGTTCGTTGACTACTATGTCGATATTGTCGCAACCTATGCCTGTTCCGACAACGCTTATGCGCTTACCTTTGTATGTACCGGTAATCGTGCGGAACTCGCGCGCACTGATATCGCACTCTTGCACATCGAAAAACGCAGCGACCTTGGGTACACGATTGGGGTCACCCACAAGGATTACCTTACTTGCCAACTGTTCGGGCTTTACTCCTAAATGGTACACTGCTCCGTTTGGCTCAATAAGCAGTTCCGAAGGAGGGAAATAACGTTTCATGATGATATTATTTTAATTGAACAATATCATAACAAAGAATAGCACAACAAAGGTCAATCCTTTGCAATATTATCGCGCATAGCAGTGTCGGCCTGGATATTCTTCATCCTGTAATAGTCCATTATGCCCAGATTGCCGTTGCGGAATGCTTCGGCCATAGCCCTGGGGACCTCAGCCTCAGCCTCGATAACGTGTGCGCGTGCCTCCTGTGCACGTGCCTTGTTCTCCTGCTCAAGAGCCACAGCCATGGCACGGCGCTCTTCGGCCTTTGCCTGAGCAATATTCTTGTCGGCATTAGCCTGGTCAATCTGCAATGCAGCACCGATATTCTTGCCTATATCAATATCTGCGATATCGATAGAGAGAATCTCGAACGCAGTTCCGGCATCGAGACCTTTCTTGAGTACGAGCTTGGAAATGGAATCGGGATTCTCAAGCACTGCCTTGTGACTTTCGGCCGAACCGATAGACGATACTATACCCTCACCTACACGCGCCAGCACTGTATCTTCACCCGCACCACCGACAAGACGCTTGATGTTGGCACGCACTGTAACGCGCGCTATCGCAATGAGCTGGATACCGTCCTTTGCCACAGCCGTAACATGCGGAGTATCTATCACCTTTGGGTTGACCGACATCTGTACAGCCTCGAACACATCACGGCCGGCCAGGTCGATTGCTGTTGCCATCTGGAACGATAGTTCTATATTGGCCTTAGATGCCGACACAAGAGCATGTACAACCTTCTCCACATTACCGCCTGCGAGGTAGTGAGCCTCAAGGCTGTCGCGTGTAATGTTTTCAAGACCGGCCTTATGGGCCTCAATCATCGCACGCACAATCACCGAAGGCGGCACATTACGTATGCGCATCAGGAACAGTTGCATCAAGGATATCCTCACACCTGATACTTTGGCCGACAACCAAAGCACAAACGGTACATAATGGAAAAACACTGACAATAGAATCAATGACAGCGCCAATGTACCCATAAGCACATAAGAATTACTCATCATAGTATCACATTATTAGTTTAACTTACTTCAATTTCCTCACAAACAGCGAACCGCCCGAGATACGCGCTATTTCAATCTCTTCGCCCTCGCTGATATACCCGGTTTCCGACTTCACCTCAACTATATTCCCACCGAAATCAGCCTCTCCGACCAACGCCAGACGAGTACGTGCAATCCCTCGGTCACCTACAGCCAAACTGGAAATATCGGGCCTGTCGACCTTTGAATCCACTTTTTTCTTCAGCGATACCTTGTCGAGCGAATTTCCGTACAATGCCCACAGGAAAAGTGCAACACATATCAATCCCGACAGCACAATCACAATCCACCCTGCAGTGTTGCCGATAACGAAGAAAGCATACAACACCGATGCCAACATAGACAACACACCCAAGATACCAGTAAACCCGAATCCCGGTATAAACACAAGTTCAATGACAAGAAGCACTGTTGCCAATAACAACAGTAAAGTTGTAATCAAAATGTCCATATCCTAAAAATATTTTCAAAAACAAGTACAGGACAAATCCCGATACTTTTATTTATTTATACAATTTTTCATGTTCGAGTCTTCTGACCTCGAGTTCAATCCTCTTCAACTCCTTATGTTCTTTCTCCACCTTATCCTCAAGTGACAATATTCCGCTTTCCATACGGCTTCTTTTTGCCGCATTCGATGCAGAATACTCGCTACGGCGCTGCTCAAGAAGTTCTATATTATCGGCATGACGTTCCTTCCGCACCATGTACTCTTTGTAGAGAGAACGTGCCTTGTCACTCCTGAAATCGGAGAGCGTCCTGTAGTCACGTTGGTCGTCCACAACAAACAAGAATTCACCCTTCTTCGATGTCTCACTCTTTGCATAATGCAGCAATGCAAGCTGTTGGCGTGCCTTCCGCACAGCGTTTTCGTCGTCCTGCGTATCGGCAATGGAAGCTATTTCGGCAAATGCAAGTTTCTTCTTGTAGTCCCAATTAGAAGAATTCAGTTTCTTGCCCTCTTTGTTAGGGATGAAGACATACACACACACCTTGTCCTCGGGCTGGTTGCGGTCGGTAGCAAACCAACCGAGATTCACCACCTCATTTATTGCCATCATATAGTCATTGGCTGTAGAGTTGAAAGGCATGCCAATATTGTCGGGACGCAGAAAACGGTCGCTCTCGGTGTCGAAACGGGTAACAAAGAGGTCATATCCTCCGATAGAGCCTTCGCCGTCACTGGCGAAATAGAGAGTGACACCGTCGGACAACATAAAAGGATAGTTGTCATTACCACTTGTTTCGAATCCCTGTAAAGGCTTCGCTCTGCCCCACTCGCCCCCGACTTTAGAATTCCTGTAAAGTTTCATGAGCGAAAGTTCCTCATCCAAATCGGAGAAATATATATCCATCCCGAGTTCCGTTCCGTTCAAGTATCCCGGCAACGAAACATCGTCAAAGAAATCAGCGCACGTAGTCAACACGCCAACATCCTCACCCATCTTGTATGCCGACAAGAAGCTGTTCTTGTCCACAATAATACTGTCGACAAAGACAACATTCTCAGAATTCTCCACCATACGTTTGAGGCGCTTCACATCATTCAAGCGTTTTCTGTATATGCTGCACAATGAATCATCCTTTGTCTTGTCAATGAAATCCTCATAATAATCTATAGCCTCGGGATAGTCATGCGCATCACAGTGATAATCGCCAAGATAACGGTAGGCATTGATTATATTGCGTGAGACAGCAAATTCCAGCATCTCCTTAATCTCGACAGTATCGCCAGTCTCATAACAGCACACTGCATACCAATAATTGTATTCACTGTTTTTAGGATTACCTGCCAGAAGCTTAGCAAACATAGGTTTGGCTTCTTCGTACTTCCCTTCTTGAAACAATTTCTTTGCCACGTTCCTGCTTTGCGACATTGAAAGCGTAAATGAAACAAGACAGAGCAATAGAGCCACACAATACTTTCTCATAATAAAACTTTTTATTGCAAACGGAAACAAAGATATTACTTTTCGTCTGCCGTACCGCAAATATAGTTAAAAACGAGCAAATGTCGTGCAAGCGAGTTGATAAAAATTTATTTTTACACACAACGAGTGCTACATGGAGTAAAGTTTTGCCAGAAATGAAAAAAAATCCCATGCGACAAGAGACGTTAGCTCTATTTTATCTAATTTTGCAACCGAAAATTCCGCAAAAGCAAAAATGGCAAAATTTACTGAGCAACAAAGACTATTCACACGCATAAGGCGAGATTTCAACCGCGCGACGAAAGGATATTCCATGCTCCACGACAACGATCGCATCCTTGTAGCCTTGTCGGGTGGCAAGGATTCACTTACACTGCTGCAGTTGCTTGCAGAGCGCAGTCGCATACACCGCCCTGCAATAAGCATTGTTGCCGCGCACGTATCAATGGTAAATATTCCTTACAAAGCAAATATCAACTACCTCAAAGAATTCTGTGCTGATTCAGGAGTAGACTTTCACCTTCTCAAGAGTGGTTTTGACGCAAGCACAGACACACGCAAATCGCCATGTTTCCTCTGCTCATGGAACAGGCGAAAGGCTCTTTTCGAGCTTGCTCAGGAGCTTGACTGCAACAAGATTGCATTAGGTCACAACATGGACGATTTCATAGAAACAATGCTCATGAACATCACCTTCCAAGGAGCATTCAGTGCAATGGCTCCCACAATGACGATGAAGAAATTCCCAATAACGGTGATACGTCCATTATGCCTTGTAAACGAAAGCGATGTCGAGGCGTATGCCGTCGAGAGCCGATTTCCTCCACAAGAGAAGAATTGTCCCCACGAAAACGAATCGAACCGTAAAGCCATGAAGGATCTTCTCAAACATCTTGAGAGCCTTAACCCCGAAGCGCGATACAACCTATGGGGTGCCATGAGCAACATACAGCCGGAACTGCTACCTACAAAAATCAAGAAATAACAATAAAAAATCATTACAATGTCAAAGATTCTCCTAACACTGGCACTACTGATTGTCTCAAATAGTTTCATGACACTTGCATGGTATGGGAACCTCAAGTTGCAAGAGATGAAAATCATTTCTCAGAACACCTCCATAGTGCTCATCGTACTCATAAGCTGGTGCGTTGCACTCCTTGAATATTCATTCCTCATACCTGCCAACAGAATTGGATCGGAGATAAACGGAGGTCCATTCTCGCTTGTGCAGCTCAAGGTGATACAAGAGGTTATATCGTGTCTCGTCTTCGGTGTGATAGTATCAGTGCTTTTCAAGGGTGAGACCCTGCAATGGAACCACCTGGTAGCAGTGATATTCCTTGTACTTGCCGTGTACTTTGTATTTTTGAAGTAAGAAGAAAGGAACCAACAACAAAAAAAACACGCCGGGTGTATCACTACACCCGGCGTGCAAAATTCAAACACTATTCATTTACTTACTAAAACAATACACTTATGGTCTTTTCTCAGTTGTATATAATTTCTTAAAAGAATCTCAGAAACCGTAAATTCCACAATTGTGACGGCTCTTCGACCTATGATAATCAATTCTTGAAGTAACGGTTGAACAGGCCTTCGAAACCTTTTCCGTGACGAGCCTCATCCTTTGCCATCTCATGAACTGTATCGTGGATAGCATCAAGGTTCAGCTCTTTCGCACGCTTTGCGATGCGGTATTTATCTGAATTTGCCTCAGCCTCGGCATTCATGCGTTTCTCAAGGTTTGTCTTCGTGTCCCAAACACAGTCGCCAAGAAGCTCGGCGAACTTGGCTGCATGTTCTGCCTCCTCCCAAGCATAACGCTTGAAAGCCTCTGCTATCTCAGGATAGCCCTCACGGTCGGCCTGACGGCTCATAGCCAGATACATACCAACCTCGGTGCACTCTCCTATGAAATGGTTGTTGAGGTCTTTTATCATCTCATCGTCGCAACCCTTGGCTACACCTATGACATGCTCCTGGACAAACTCAAGCTTGCCATTGCCCTCCTGCATCTCATTGAACTTCTCTGACGGAACCTTACACATAGGACAACGCTCGGGAGCTGAATCACCTTCGTGGATATAACCACACACTGAACAAATATACTTTTTCATAATAGTAGAATTATTGGTTTTATTAATTTTCAAATCATTACATTCGATTTCATTTCTGAAACCATTGCAAATATAAAACCATTTTCGCATTCTCACAACTTTTCAAGATAGAAATTTCACACGAAGACGTTAATTTTTGCAAAATGTACTTTTTACGCAAACATACATGTATTTTATGTATAATAAGTGAGAATAAAATTAGGAAAGAAGGTGGAAAAAAGGTGAATTCTGTTTTAATAATAAAAAAGAAAGTATAAAAATTTTGCAAATTGGATAATAACAGTTAAATTTGAGGGATTAATAGCTAATCATTAAAAAGAAAAAACGTTTTTAATTAAAATCCTTAATGATATGAACAAAATCATCGGAAAGAGCATGAAGGCAATTGCAGCAGGTGCCTTGCTTGTTTTGTCGGGTACAGCAATTATCAGCTGTAACGATGAAATCGAGCTCAAGAACCGCTTCACATTCACCGGCGAACTCATCGCCAACCATTTGCAGAACAACCCGCAATACAGCAATTTCTGCACTATTCTGGAGAAAGCCAAGATTGGTAAAAAATCATCGGGCAGCATTTTGAAGACCCTCTCCACTTATGGTTCATACACATGTTTTGCACCGACGAACAGTGCAGTGGAGGCTCATTTGACCAATGAATACAACAGATACATCGAAAGTATCGAGCAGAACAGGCTCGACCCCACTATACCCGTTGTGAACACAGGTATCACATCACCTCTTATCGAAGAGTTGAGCGACAGCATGGCCACAGTAATCGCAAAGAACCATATCATTGAGATGGGATACCAGACTACAGATATCAACGAAGGTGCCTTCCCGATGAGTACAATGAATCGCCGATTCACAACCGTTGAATGGATTACCGACGATAATGGCCGCGTATTCGCACTTCTCAACAACAGTGCAAGAATCATAGAGCCCGACCTCAAGATGGAGAACGGCTACATACAGGCAATTGACGGTGTCCTTGCTCCATCGAGCGAAACCATCGCAGGTCTTGTCTCATCACAATCTGCTTTCAGCATATTCAACGAAGGTCTCAAACTCACCGGTCTCGATGAACTGCTCAGCATTTATGACATAGACCCCTCATATGACGGCACGCTCTATGGACCCCCGTTCGAGACACAGGCAAAACAGCAGCCGCCATATCCCGAGGAAAAGCACCAGCGTTTCACGCTCCTCATCGAGAGTAACGACCTGCTTGCCGACCCCTCAAAGAACCCACTCAACAAGCCCATTCTGAACATCAACGACCTCATAGAATTGGCAGAATACTGGTATGGCACAGAAGACAGAGACAGTCTCACTTCCGACAAGAATGCTCTCTATCAATTCATTGCATACCACATCATAGACCGTCAGCTGCTCTACAGTTCATCTACAGGCCCCGGCGGATTCATCATGGAAAACTACGACCACAAGGATTTCAATTCAGAAGTTAACCTACCACGCAGTTTCGACCGTTACGACTATTTTGAGACATATCTTCCATATACTATGATAAAGGTAACCAAGCCTTTCACAAACGAAGAGTACAAACAGGAGATTGTAATCAACTATGCTCAAGATATGGGAACACGTTGCAACAGAGCAGAGATGAAACACCACATAAACGTAATTGTGGAGCGCGCTTCAACAACCAAACAACGTCCCGGACTTGAAGACTTCAACCAGAATGCCTTGAACGGAATCATACACACAATAGACCGCATCCTCATATATAATGAGGACGAAATGACAGGTAACATCCTCAAGGAGCGTATGCGTTGGGATGCACTTTCAATATTCCCCGAGCTCACAAACAACGGTGTACGCTGGGCACAACAGGACGAGTACACGTTGACCTACATACCGAACCATTACAGCTCACGACTCAAGATCAACAACTCCAACACCGACATCTACTACCTGCGTCCACACTCAACAGGTCTCGGAGGCTATGTGAACTACATGGGTGATGAGTTGCTTGTTACCGGAAAGTACGATTTTGAGTACCGTCTGCCCTATGTTCCTGCCGGAAACTATGAGATACGTTTCGGATTCGGACAGAGCGACGCACGCGGTGTGGCACAATTCTACCTTGACGGCAAGATTTGCGGTATCCCCGTCGACATGCGTAACACAGCTGAAAACCAAACCACTATCGGTTGGTTTGACGAAGAAGGGATGTCGGAAGAGGAAATTAAGGAGAACGACAAAGCCATGCGTAACCGCGGTTTCATGAAGGCTCCGGCAAGCTGCCACCTCACAAAGGAGAAGAACAGCATGCGTGAGAGCGTACTTGCAATCAGAAAGATTGTCGGCACATTCCGTCTCGACAAAGGCGACCACTGGTTAAGATTCAAGGATGTCATGGAGAACTCTACCGGTAAGCTCAACGAGTTCAACCAGGACTACTTGGAGATAGTACCGACAACAGTGATATCAGACCCGTCAAAACCCGAGGATCAAAATTAAAAACGATTTAAATATATGTTCAAGAGGGTGCGCCGCGAAGGTGCACCCTCTTAACATATACATGCAGCAAAAAGTTAAACGCTATACAATCAGAATAAAGAAACATAATGATTCACGCAGCTGCTTGTAAACACCTTCGGCAAGAAATTATTTTTAGAAATTTAAACCGTTTCTTAATAGATAATTTGGATATAATTGCTAAATTTGCTGAAAGATATTGATTCACGCCATGAATTACGGATTTGTAAAGGTAGCTGCTGCTGTTCCTGCAATAACAGTCGGAGACTGTTTAAAGAACGCAAACAGCATCATCGGACAGATAAAGAGTGCTGCAGACGAAGGTGCCGAACTGCTCCTGTTCCCCGAACTATGCGTAACCTCAAGCAGTTGCGGAGACCTCTTCACTCAGCCCTACTTCTTATCCATGTGTGAAAAAGCAATCAAACAGATTGCAGAAAGCACAAGAAACTGCAATACAATTGTTGTTGCAGGCGCTCCGGTTGCCTTCAGAAATACGGTATATAACTGTGCAATAGTCATGCACAACGGCAAGATAGCCGGGCTTGTACCCAAGAGAGATTCAGGCAAATTGAACGGAAGCAACGAAAACCGTTGGTTTGCCGGTTCATGCACACTGCCAGAGAACAGTACCGCAGACATTGCCGGAGAACAAGCCCCATTTGTTACAGACGGAGTGTTCCAGGCAGCCGGGTACTCATTTGCCATTGAAATAGGCAATGAATCAGCATCACCATTCCCTCCCGGAGCGCACCATGCTGTGGCCGGAGCACAAATCATCCTGAACCCTTCGGCCACAAGCGAAGAGGCCGGCACACACAGACATCTCAGAAACAGAATAGAACAGCAAAGCGCACGCTACAGCTGTAGCTACATCTATGCTTGCAGCGGTTGGGGAGAGTCAACAAGCAATTCCGTCTATTCCGGTTACTGCGCCATAGCAGAATGCGGAGAAATCGTGGCAGAAAGCAAGAGATTCGCAACAGAAGGTCATTATACCATAACAGAAATCGATGTCGAAAAGTCGACGGCAATGCGCCGTGGCAAAAGCACATTCGCAGTTCCAAGTGCAATAAATGAGATTAGAATAGCACAAGAAGAGAACCGGAGCACAGACTTCACACGCCAATTCGACAAATCACCCTTTATACCAAAGGACGAGAAGGAGCGTGCAGCATACTATGAGGAGATTTTCACCATTCAGGCAACAGCGCTTGCAGGCCGTCTTGCACACACACATGCAAAAAGCGCAGTAATAGGAATATCCGGTGGGCTTGACTCTACACTTGCTCTACTTGTAACAGCAAAGGCATGCGATATCTTAGGAAAACCGCACAGCGACATAACAGCAGTCACAATGCCCGGATTCGGTACAAGCGGACGAACATACAGTAACGCCGTGACCTTGATGCAAAAACTCGGGACAACAATAATGGAAATACCCATCAGGGAAGCCTGTATCCAGCATTTAAAAGACATCGGGCACGACACAGACCTGCACGATGTGACATACGAGAATGCACAGGCAAGAGAACGCACACAGATACTGATGGATATTGCCAACAAACAGAACGGCATTGTAATAGGAACCGGCGACCTCTCAGAGCTTGCACTCGGTTGGGCCACATACAACGGCGACCACATGAGCATGTACGGAGTCAATGCATCTGTACCCAAGACACTTATAAGGGACATTGTACGTTGGGTTGCCGACAGCTACAACGACAAAGAGACTGCAGCAACACTGCACGACATCATAGACACGCCAATCTCTCCCGAATTGATACCGGCAGACAACGAAGGCAATATAAAACAAAAGACCGAAGACCTTGTAGGCCCCTACGACCTGCACGATTTCTTCCTGTATAATTTCATACGCTACGGCTACTCGCCCGAGAAGATATTCTTCATGGCAAACAGAACGTTTGACAACATATACGACAACACAACAATAAAAAAGTGGCTGAGCACATTCATGCGCCGCTACTTCATGCAACAATTCAAGCGTTCCTGTATGCCCGACAGCCCAAAGACATGCGGATGCAACCTGAGCCCTCAGGATGGCTGGATAATGACATCGGACACAAGCAGCAACATTTATACCGAGGCATGCAATAACCTGTAATTTGAAATAATTTAAAAGAACCACAATATGAACAGTCTAATTGGAAAGATGAGAAGCATTCTTCTCGTTGCAGCAACAATGTTTGCAACAGCAGCATTCGTCGGGTGCGAAGACGAAATCGAAGAAAAGAACCGTTTCACATTCACAGGTGAACTTATCGCCGGATATCTTGAAAAAGCCCCCGAGAAGTTCAGCAGTTTCACACAAATCCTCAGTAAAGCCAAAATCGGCAAAAAAGCTGCAGGAAGCATACTGAAGACACTTTCAACCTACGGTTCGTACACCTGCTTTGCTCCTACAAACGCAGCGGTGGACTCGTTTATTGCACATCAATACGAACTCTATCTGCAAGGCGAAAGGACAGGCATAACCTCTCCCTATCTCTCCGAGATAAGCGACAGCATGGCAACAGAGATAGCAAAGAACCATGTCATCGAAATGGGCTACCTCACTACAGACATAAACGAGGGAGCATTCCCGATGAGTACCATGAACCGTCGTTTCACAACAGTAGAATGGGTTACAAATGAAAACGGACGAGTATATGCACTGCTCAACAACTCATCGCACATCATCGAACAGGACATAAAGACCGAGAATGGCATCATACAGGTAGTCGATGCCGTGCTCAGCCCGTCAAACAAACTGCTGCCCGAGCTCATTGGAGCACAGAAAGCATTCACAATCTTCCACGATGCCATAATGAAGACAGGACTCGACTCCCTGCTCAGCATATATGAGCTCGACCCTAATTACGACAACACACTCACAGGACCGTCACTCGACTCCGAGACATCCACTTCGCCCTACCCCAAAGAGAAGAAACAGAAGTACACAGTGCTTATAGAGCACGACGATCTGTTCCGTGAAAATGGGATAAACAGCGTTGAAGATCTCATCACCTTTGCCGAAAAATTCTACGGTACCGATGAGAGAGGCAATTACAATAACCCAAAGAATGCACTCTATAAATTCGTGGCATATCACATTATAGACCGCCAGTTGCTCTACAGTTCATCTACAGGCCCCGGCGGATTCATCATGGAAAACTATGAAAACGAAAACTACTCTTCAAAAGTTAACCTCAGTCAGAATTTCGACAGCTACGAATACTACGAGACAATGTTGCCCTATACAATGATTAAGGTAACAAAGCCATACACAAACCTTGATTTGAAGCAGGAAATTGTAATAAACTACGCACAGAATCAGGGAACACAGCTCAATAACCCCGACATGGACGGCCATTTGAACGTAATAGTTGAGAAGGCATCTGTCGCTAAAGAGAAATACACCGACTTCAGCGAATTCGACCAAAGCGCACTCAACGGAATCATACACACAATAGACCGTATACTCATATATGACGAGGACGAAATGGCAGGTAACGTCCTCAACGAAAGAATACGCATTGACGTTTCTGCAATGTTCCCCGAGTTCACCAACAACGGTGTGAGGTGGGACCTCTCAAAAAGCGGTAACGTTGTGACATTCATTCCGAAAGGGTTCTGCAAAGGATTTGTTGTAAACAACGAAGATACCGAAGTATTCTATTTCCGTCCACACGCTACAGGCCTCGGTTCATACGCCAACTATCAGGGTGACGAATTCATCGTTGAGGGAAAATACGATTTCCAGTACAGAATACCGCACGTCCCTGCCGGAAACTATGAGATACGTTTCGGTTATCCACGCGGTTATTATCGCGGTGTATGCCAGTTCTATGTAGACGGAAAGATTGCCGGTATCCCGGTAGACCTCCGTTGGAATGCAGACACAGATATTATCATCGGCTGGACAAGCGATGAGAATATCAACGAAGAAGAGGCAAGAGAGAACGACAAGGCCATGCGTAACCGTGGCTACATGAAGGGCCCTGCAAGCATTGTACTCGATGCAACAGTAGCGAGAGGCACTATGCGAGATAGCGAACAAAGTATAAGAAAAATCATCGGTACATACCGCCTCGACAAAGGCGACCACTGGTTAAGATTCAAGGATGTCAGCGAGAACAGTACAGGAAAGCTGAAACAGTTCGACCAGGACTACCTTGAACTTGTACCCACAAGCGTCATCACCAACCAGGCAAAACCAGAAGATATATATTAAAGTCCTTGCACGAAAGCTATAATAATATAGGTCGGCCAAAATATTTTGGCCGACCTATATTGTTAGGTGATAAAAAAAATAGAACCCCAAAAGGTTCTAACCAAAGTAGCGCCTACGGGAATCGAACCCGTGTTCCATGCGTGAGAGGCATGTGTCCTAACCCCTAGACGAAAGCGCCATTTGAGTATGTATTTCCATGCGCCTACGGGGTAAAACCTATGTCATAACATCAATCCCGTATTTGCTTTCTTGTAGCGCCTACGGGAATCGAACCCGTGTTCCATGCGTGAGAGGCATGTGTCCTAACCCCTAGACGAAAGCGCCATGCAAAAATAAGCGGAAGCTGGGGGATTCGAACCCCCGGTACGGTAACCCGTACGGCAGTTTAGCAAACTGCTGGTTTCAGCCACTCACCCAAACTTCCATTTGAAGCAGCTTATGCCCTTATTTTGCGATGCAAAGGTAGGGCTATTCATTGGATTACGCAAGCGTTCTGAGAAATATTTTTCAAAAAAGTAGTTATTTCGGCACAAAAGAGTATCTTTACAAAGTCTTTAGAAATCACCTATGGTTGCATCGGGAATTATAACTGCCCTAATAGGTGTTTCATACAGACAAAGACCATAAAAAATCCATAACACAACAATAAAGAAGATGTCTGTAACAATTGAACGATATCGCGACGAATTCAAATCCGAATGGGATGCTTTTGTAAAGAACGCCAAGAATGCCACATTCATTCTTGAACGCAACTACATGGACTACCACTCCGACCGCTTTACCGACTGCTCGCTCATGTTCTACAAGAAAGAGAGCCTCATTGCCGTGTTACCTGCAAACATCGACAAGAAACAGAATACGTTGCAGTCGCATGGGGGATTGACATACGGAGGGCTTACAATGCACAACGACACAAAGTGCAGCGATGTCATAGAGATATTCGCATCAATGGCAGACTACATGCGAGACACGTTGAATGTTGACAAGCTGCACTACAAAGCTGTGCCATACATATATTGCAGCAAGCCATCGGACGAACCGCTATACGCACTTTTCAGAATGAGAGCGACACTGCTCTCCCGTACCGTGTCGACAACCATAGAGACTGCTTGCAACAACAAGATGGGACAGCAGCGGAAAAGAGGTGTCAAGAAGGCCGCAAAAGCCGGAATAAGCTGCTGTGAGAGCAACGATTTCGGCACGTTCTGGGGAATATTAGAGGAGACACTCTCTTCGTGTCATGGATGCAGACCTGTGCACACCGTTCAGGAGATAGAGATGCTGCATCAGCTTTTTCCCGACAATATAAGGCTGTTTACAGCAATGGAGAGCAGCAGGATTCTTGCCGGCACAGTTGTCTACGAGAGCAAAAACGTTGCACACCTGCAATATATCGCAGCATCTCCCGACGGCAAAAGATGCGGAGCATTGGATGCACTTATAATGCACCTCATCGACAACATTTACAATGACAAGAGATATATAGACTTCGGCATATCGACAGAACAGGGCGGAAGAGTCCTTAACCAAGGACTCATACAACAGAAAGAGGGATTCGGTGGCAGTGCCGTAGTATATGACACATACGAAATTCAGGTGGCAGGAAAATAAATCCTTGCCACCTGAATTTTATGACTGATACCGGATAAACACCGGGATTAACGGTCAATACTCCACTCTATCGTCTTTGGCACGCCAGGCATCGAATGCCGCGCATGCCTCTTCACGCATTATATTCTCTACAGGCTTCCTGCGTTCCTCGGGCTTAAGCTCAAGTTCCCTGTATATGAACGAATCGTCAAAATTCACAGCCGCGGCATCATGCTGCGTGGCACCATAGTATATCTTGTCGATATGCGCCCAATATATTGCACCAAGGCACATGGGGCACGGTTCGCATGAGGTATATATCACACATCCGCTCAAGTCGAAAGTTCCCAAGGAGGTACATGCCGCACGTATGGCACTCACCTCGGCATGTGCCGTCGGGTCATTATTGAGAGTGACCCTGTTTACACCCGAAGCAATCTCCTTGCCGTCCTTCACAATCACGGCACCAAAAGGGCCGCCGCCATTCTTCACATTCTCAACCGCCAGCCCAATGGCACGGCGCATAAATTCACGATGTTTCATAATGCATATATTCACCTTATACAAACGCCACAAAAAGAGAAAAAGTTCTCAACCTGCAATCACATGGAATGCGAGAAAACACCGCTCGCTGTGCAGAGGTCACTTCACAGCCTTGAAACTCATGTCGAGACCCTTTACCGAGTGAGTCAATGCACCAACGGATATGAAGTCTACACCACAGAGAGCATATTCGCGCAAAGTATCAAAGGTGATTCCGCCCGATGACTCCGTCTCGAACCTGCCGGCCACCATTTTGACAGCCTTGCGTGTCTTTTCCGTATCAAAATTGTCGAACATGATGCGCTGAATACCACCCATGTCAAGTACCTTCTGCAAGTCCTCCAATGTGCGCACCTCGACTTCAATCTTAAGTTCCTTGCCACACTCCTTGCAATATTCCTTCGCACGTTGCACAGCCTGCTCGATGCCACCGGCAAAATCTACATGATTGTCCTTTATTAGAATCATGTCGAAAAGGCCGATACGGTGGTTCACACCGCCACCGATACGCACCGCCTCCTTCTCCATGATACGCATACCCGGAGTCGTCTTGCGCGTGTCGAGCACACGTGTGCCGGTTCCTTCGAGTTCCTTCACATAACGGCGCGTCATTGTCGCAATACCGCTCATTCGTTGCATCACATTCAGCATCAGACGCTCGGTCTGCAGCAGCGAACGCACACTGCCCGTAACATACATGGCGATATCACCCTTCCTCACCTCGGCACCATCCTCAATCAGTACCTCAACCTGCAATGCCTTGTCAAAACGCTCAAATATACGTTTTGCCATCTCAACACCTGCCAACACACCATCCTCCTTGATAAGAAGCATGTTCTTGCCCATAGCCTCGGCCGGAATGGTAGAAAGTGTAGTATGGTCACCGTCGCCGATATCCTCAGCGAATGCAAGGTCGATAAGCCTGTCGATAAGTTCGTCTTTTACATTCATATTGATATATTTTCCGCTAAGATATACAAATAGTTCAATTAGAGCAAAAGCAAAAGCTTTTTTGTTTATCTTCGCTGTAAATTTTGAAACAACATGAAGATAACCCTGCTTGTTGTCGGACGTACAGTCGACACAAATATAATATCGGGCATAACCGATTACACACAACGGATAAGCCGATTCGCACAGTTCGGCATAGAGACAATCCCCGAACTCAAGAACGCCAAAAAAATGAGCGAGGCGCAGCAGAAAGAGGCCGAAGGCGAACTGATACTGAAATCCCTGCAGACGGGCGACCGCGTGGTGCTGCTCGATGAGGGGGGGAAAGAGTTCCGGTCGACAGAGTTCGCAACATGGATAGAACATAAGCAGAACATCTCGACAAAACGACTTGTCTTTATCGTTGGCGGACCCTATGGTTTCGCTCCAAAGGTCTACGATGCCGCGCATGAAAAGCTGTCGCTGTCGAAGATGACTTTCTCGCATCAGATGATAAGGCTGCTGTTTGTGGAACAGCTATACAGGGCATACACAATAATCAACAACCTGCCATATCACCATGAATGACAAAAGCAAAAGGATATAAACAAATCTCCGTGTGTCATGTGTGACACACGGAGATTTGTTTATACATATAGAGGGAATTCAATTACTTACCCCAAATATTATCCCATTCACGGTAACCGCCGGTAAGCTCTCCTTCATCTGTACCCTCACCACCGGCATCGACTCCAATATCACTTTTTCCATCACCATCAGTATCACCGGGGCTTGCATACAATATTGTTGATGAAGTAGTAAACAAAAGAACATCAACACAAGGTCTATTATATATCTTCTTCATATTCCAAGAACTTTACTTAATATACATTTTCTTTCCATTCACTATATAAATACCTGGAGCAGTAACCTCATCCAAACGACGACCCTGCAAATCATAAATGGTATCTTCAACAACTGCATCAACCGGCACATCCTCTATTCCGGTTGTTCCGTCTATAAGCCTCATAGACATTCCTCGCGAAACTGCAGCCTGTTGTTCGGGAGTTAAGAAGAAATACGCTTTATTTGCACCAAAGGTAAAAGCCTTTGTTTTCCTCTTATAGAAGCCCACCTCACCTTCCACTTTGGTAAGATACATAAATATCCGTTCATCTGTATTCAGGTCAAAATTTCTCTTGACAATAGTGCCCTCGAAGTCGTTGCCATCAATATTACCATTATCGCCACCTGTTAAAGCGAATTTAAAATCACCACCTGCAGGGTCTACAGAGAAAAGGAGTACAGCCTCATTTGCAGGAAGATAATCAGTCGTCACCTTCTCAAGATTAAGGACACCTACACCATCTGTAACATTCAAGCCACCATAAGTGTAAGCTTTTACGCCATCAGGAATCTGCACCTCCACCGGAACACAAAGAGTCGAATATCGAGCACTTGATATCGAGAAACTCAAAGACTCAACCTCTTCAAGAGTCCATGAAATATTATCATCGATATCTGTTGTCACCCCAAGCTCATTTGTAAGGTAGTTGTCACCGGCCTTAATCAAAACCGACTTACCAGAACCGAATCCTTTACCAAGCGCGAGGTCGGTTTTGCTGTCGACAGCCGCTGTTGCCAAATTGCTGCCCGACAAATCCATGTAGAGACCGGCTTCAAAAGAGATAAGGTTATATGCAGCACCGTACTTCTCGAAATAGAATTTCGAAGCATTCTCCTGATCATCTACAAGCGTTGCATTTCCGGACTCTGCAGAGATATACTGACCATTCTCACCCTTGATGTAGTAATAGTACTTTGCAAGGTCAAGGATTGATGCTTCAAATGTCTTTTTCTGAACTGAAAGCAGCACATCACCATATGACGTTACCTGACGGGTTTTTGTTTCAAGATTTTTATATTTGGATTTATCTTCACCGTTGAATATTCTCAATATATATCTGCCCGGAGTTGTTACATTCAGTCTATACGCCTTTTTATTTTCTGAGCTACCATATAAATCAAAATGATAATCACTTGCAACAACCGTTCCATGCGCGTCCACAATATCTACACCCGCAACATCAAGCGAGAAGTTGTTAACAAAGCCATCAACTTTACCTCTCCAGCAAAAACCAACATTAAGTACAAATCCGTTCCCTTCTTCAATATCTATTATACGTTTAAATACTCTCACGCTTGTTGTAGCGGCATCGGCAATTTGCTGAGGTACAGTATCGGCAATTACGAATGACTCCGGTATCCAACCAAATGATTCCGGGCTTACAGTATCCTCTGACGCATTAATCGCGTCACCCAAACTGCTTCTTGTTAATTTTATACTTCCCTTAGAATCAATTTGACGTTTATGATTTTCACTTGACAACTGCACAAAACAACGCATTGTATATGTACCTGGCTCTACAGGAGCAAGTGTATACTTGCTTACAACCGACAAATTTTCATTGTATGTCTTGTAATGAGAAGCTACAACATTTCCTTCGTTATCAACAAAATCTACACCGGCAAGATTGAGTGCCAATTTACCAGCCTCATATTCGAACTCAACATTTACCAACGATGTTTCAGAAACAGTTACCATACGCTCCGAAACTCTTATATCGGAGGGAAGCAATTCATTGGACAGGTCAAGTATACCGGTCGGAACATCCTCCTCATTCATAGCATAGAAAGAAGCAGACATATCTTTCGGCAAAACATATTTACCAGTAATGTGCGCCCATTTTGTCACACCAGCATCTACATTGACAGACGGGATAGAGACAATATTTACAGTACCTTCGGAATTGTTGCCTGCATACTTGTTAGAGCAGTAATATCTGACTATGTATTTTCCACTTTTGAGCACCTTCAACGAATACAAGTTATCAAATGTCGACGTAGGAACACCGGCCTGACCATAATGATAATCACCGCACACAACATCGCCATCAAGTTCCAACAGTTCCACTGCACCGATACGCAAAGAAGAAGCACCACTCAAGTAGTTAAAATCAAATGTATGCATTCCTTTTTCCAAAGAAAGCAAAGCATCCATTTTCTTTACATAGGATTTATTATCGACAACTTCGAAAGCCTCATGTACAGCCTGAACCTCAGCAGAAACATCAGCAGCTCCTACAGTTTTCCAATATTCCGGTTTCCATTCATTTGCATTGGCTTCAGACAATGCAAAAGCAATAGTACCTTGTGAATCTATAGGTTTGTAGTTTTCTGCATAATAACGAATTTTCACTGCTTCACTAACAGCCACAACAGCATAGACATTATTTTTAACAGTAAGACCGGCCTCACCGTAATGATAATCCTTTGAAATCACATTACCTTCAGCATCCAGCAACTCCACACCCAACATGTGCAAAGCATAAGAGCCAACGCCACCATAAGTGAATGTGATGTTATAAATACCCTCTACCTGCACATCAATTGAAGACTCCTTCACCATAATGTCATAGTCCGATGTAAACTCGGAGTTCTCCGACACCTTTGAAAACATCCCCTTATCCCAGGAATCAGTTGCACCATCCTTTACCTCAATCTGAGCAAAAGATGAGAAAGAAAGAAAAAAAGCAACAAATGCCAATAAAAATTTCTTCATTGTAATTATATTATTTTATTCGTTTATTTTCAACAGATTACACATTGTGGAAAAGCGCACAAAACGCCAATGCATATTTTGGACTGCAAATTTAGCAAATAAATATAAAATCTGCACTCTTTTTGGATTACTTTTTAGACAATTGCCAAAAATTTAACAATTTACAACCAGTAATCCTTCACCACCCGACTACAGGGCAATAGGTAAAAAATACCAAGAAAAACTGCTGTAAAACAAAAGGGAAACCTGTTTGCAAAGCCACTGCATAAGATTCTTCGGTTACGCCGCCAACAACCACAGCCCAATGACAAAAAAGAGGCCGAAGTTACCTTCAGCCTCTTGTCGGGGTGACAGGATTCGAACCTGCGACCCCCTGGTCCCAAACCAGATGCGCTACCAACTGCGCTACACCCCGAAAACGGTATTTTATAAAGAAGCCCTCCCGTCAGCATAGCTTCCTTTTGCGGTTGTCGGGGTGACAGGATTCGAACCTGCGACCCCCTGGTCCCAAACCAGATGCGCTACCAACTGCGCTACACCCCGTAACCGTCTTTTACTTAATTATATCCAACTGCCTGAATATAGGCACCATAACCTCCAACGCCTTATCTATCTGCTCCTTGGTGTGAGTAGCCATGAGCGAGAATCGTATGAGCGTATCCTGTGGCGAGCATGCCGGAGGAACAACCGGGTTCACAAACACACCGGCATCCCAAAGCATTTTAGTCACCATAAAGGTCTTATCGGTATCGCGTATATAGATTGGAATAATAGGTGTCGATGTGTTGCCTATCTCAAAACCTAATTCGCGGAAATTGGCTAATGTATAATTTGTAATCTTCCAAAGATTCTCAAGTCGCTCAGGCTCCTCCTGAATTATATGCAGTGCTTCAAGCGCAGCAGCTGTCGCTGCAGGGGTATTGCTTGCACTGAATATGTAGGAACGCGAGTTGTGACGTATATAGTTTATCACCTCTTTATCACCGGCAACAAAGCCACCTATTGTAGCCAACGACTTGCTGAATGTACCCATGAGCAAATCAACATCATCGGTGACACCGAAATGGTTGGCTGTACCTCGCCCTTGATGACCAAGAACGCCCAAACCATGTGCCTCGTCTACAAATATGCTTGCGTTGTACTTGTTCTTCAAACGGACTATCTCGGGCAGATTGGCTATATCGCCTTCCATACTGAAGACACCGTCGACAACAATCATCTTTATAGTAGAGGGGTCGCAAGCCTGCAACTCCTTTTCGAGACCTGCCATGTCGTTATGACGGAACTTACGTACTGTCGAGAACGAGAGACGACGGCCATCGACAATGGATGCATGGTCAAGCTCATCACAAATTATAGTGTCCTTGCGACCGGTTATGCACGAAAGAACGCCAAGGTTGACCTGGAAACCGGTTGAGTACACCAGTGCTTCGTCCTTGCCCACAAACTGCGCAAGTTCATTTTCAAGTTGAAGATGCAAATCTACTGTTCCGTTGAGGAAACGCGACCCGGCACAACCTGTACCATATTTACGGGTCGCAGCAATTGCCGCTTCTTTTATACGTGGGTGGTTGGTGAGCCCCATGTATGAGTTGGAGCCAAACATGAGCACCTTCTTGCCACTCATCATCACCTCTGTATCCTGTTCGCTCTCTATGCAGCGGAAATAGGGATATACCCCCATTGCCATAAAGCGCTGAGGCAAATCATACTTGGCATATTTCTCTTTCAACAAACCCATATCTCTATAAATTTGGCAACAAGATATCACCTTGTCACTTCGGGGTGCAAAGTTACTTCTTTTTTTTCACTTCGCAACATTTTGATGATATTTTTTTACAAACAGAAACAGCTGTCTTGACAGAATTATCTACCGAGACAGCGTTTGGTACGTATGACATCACTGTTGCACATAGCCATAATGACCGTAGCCTTTGGAACCGGATGCGTAACCATACATCTTTTTCTTGATATCCTCGCCATTGACAACCACAGAGACATTCTCAAGCTTGCCATCGGCAAGAAGAGTGTTAAGGAACGAAATGTCATATCTGTTTGTATAGTCGATGCGCACGACGTACACTACTGCATCTGCCACTCGGCTCACAATCATGGAGTCTGTTACCAAGCCTACAGGGGCTGTATCCATTATTATATAGTCATACTTTGTCGAGAGATACTCTACCGCCCTGTCGAGATTGCCACGTGAAAGCAACTCAGCAGGATTGGGAGGAACGATTCCGGCAGGAAGTATATCGAAACCATCGGCAATGCCCGACTTGATTATGAGTTTGTCGAGCATATCGACTCTGCTCTCATCTGCCACAAGATAACTTGTAAGTCCCTCGGCCGACGCGTCGAACTTGAACATCTCGGCAAGACGCGGCCTTCTGATATCAAGACCGACAAGAATAACCCGTTTGCCAAGCAATGCTGTACTTACCGCGAGGTTGGAAGCAATGAATGTCTTGCCCTCACCCGAAGTGGTAGATGTAAACATGACGACCTTACCCGAAGATTTCTTCATTACGAACTGCAAGTTGGTGCGCAACGCACGGAAAGCCTCGGCCATTACGTCGTTATTGTTTTTCTCGACAACCACAGGATTCTCAAGTGTAGCAATATCCTTCTTTACAGGTATTGTCCCGACATGAGGCACAGAGATTAATTTCTGAACCTCGTCGACCGACCTTACCTGTGTGCGCAAAGTCTCCCTTACATATATGAACGCCGAGGGCAAAAGCAACGACATGAACAACGCCAATGCAAGAATCATCTTCTTGTTGGGAGCAACAATGATATCGAACTCCGGCGCATCTATGCATCGCAGATTATCGGCAGCAACAGCAAGGTTGATAGCATTTTCCTCATACTTCTGCAACAGCATCACATATAGCTGGGACTTGACCTCGCTCTCGCGGCTCAATGTCATGAGTTCAAGCTCAAGACCGGGTGATTCCTCAAGACGGCTGGTGTAATTGTCTACAAGGAGAGCCACAGCACGACGCTGTACCGACAAGGACTTATCCTGCGTCGCAAATGCCGAACGGAGGTCGGTCTGAAGGATTCTAACTCTTTCGGTAGCCGACTTCAATGCCGGGTTATCGTTTGTAACAGAGAGCAGCAAGCGGTTACGGAGAACCACCTCATTATTATAGCTGTTTATCAGTGTGGTCAGCGCAGGATCGACCTCCATACCGAAAGTGGTAGGTATCACTTTCATATCATTCTTGGAATCGTTCATGAAGGCATTAAGGAACTTTGATGCCTCAATCTTAAGATCGAGTTCCTCGAGCATCTTCACATACATCGACTTATTCTGTATTGTCTGCGGAGCATCGAGTTTAGGATCGACAAGGTGATTGTTCTTCTTATAAGTAGCAAGAGCTGTCTCCTTCTCTATAAGTTCAAGATTCAGAGAGTCGATACGCTCGTTTATAAACAGTTCTGTTTTTAAAGCAACCTGAAGCTTGTCGTCATTCGTAACTTTATTGTAGCTCCACATTATTGCATTGAGAAACTCGACACCATCCTCCGGAACCGGCGTATTTACCGCGAGAACAACAACTGAGGACGTCTTTGAAACGGGAGCTATACCCATGCTTCGCATATACCCCTTTGCCGTCGCACCCAACGGATTTATAGTAACATTAAGATTCCCCTCGATTGTATCGGCATCCATCACCGGATTCTTTGCAATGAAGACATCACCGGCCACGGTATTGAGCACGTAAGGATATTTGTCTATCGCAACCGGCTGCGATTCAATGTCAAGGTTACCAAGTTCATATTCATAACGATACTTTACCGTCGATTTGCCTTTATTGAAATCGAACTCAAGACTTATAGGCGCAAGCAGATTGGCTATGGAGTCGCGGTTATATGAAACCTCTACTGGGCTAAAGCCTCTGTATATGGGTCTTTCTACAAATCCGGGCAACGCATAGGTGACATAAAGCCCGGAATTGAACACTGCACCACGCACAACCGACATTGAGTTAATCACCTCTATCTCGTTCTCCACATTTGTATTGGATGCTTGCATTCCGAAATCGGCAAGCATGTCCAACTGCGATGTAAAGGAACCTTTTTCCTTATCCTGAAGGAGAATCTTTGCACTTATCTGATACACTGGAACTGCATTTATTATATACAGCACAGCAAGCAATACACACACCACAAATGATGCTGCAAAAAGCTTCCAATAGGCAAAGAAGTATCCTAACAGCTTTGCCACGTTAAAATCATCCCCTTCGTTCTTTACAACATTGTTTTCGTTGTCCTGCATATTACTTTATTTAAGGATATTATACATTAATGATGTCAGCGATATGAGAATAGATGTCGCCGAGAACCAAAGCGATGTAGAAGAACCGATATCGGAGTTCTTCGCTTTGGATTTGTTGGGAGTGACATATACCACATCATTCTGCTGAAGATAATAATAAGGTGAATCGAGAATCGAAGCATCATTCAGGTTAAGTTCCGTAATCAGTTTCTTTCCTGTCTCATCCTCACGGATAATCTTTACATTCTCGCGCTGCCCATAGATTGTAAGGTCCTTTGCCAACGCCAATGCCTGAAATATATTTACCTTACCGGTACTTATTGCATATGTACCGGGAGAGGTCACTTCGCCGAGAATGGATATCCTGTAATTCACAAAACGCACCGTAACGACAGGAGTCTTCGTAAAAGCGCCCTTTACCTTGTCGAGCACAAGCGACTCCGCTTCGGATATTGTCAAACCATCGAGCTTTACAGAACCGACATTGGGAATATTCACACAGCCATTGGCATCGACAAGGTAGTTCTGAAGCATAGGCTGTGAAACCAACGTTGAAGAACGGCTCATATCGGTAGGCACAATAAGATTGTACAGGACCGATGTCGACGGTTCTTCTGTATTGAGCACCACTATATTAAGGACATCGTTCGGTTTTATTGTAGGCTCATATAAAAGCGCCTCTTTAGCGTTTTTTCCGTATTCTTCACTATTTAGCAGATAGGGTACTCTCTTATACGATGTACATGAAGCCACAAACAGCAGAGAGAGCAACACCACAAAACGGAAACATGATTTAACCATATATGCAATTTTTATAAACTAATCTGAAAACAATATTAATTTCTACCGGAACAGTTGCACACTGTTGACTTCACGGCATTCAAAATGCAAAGATATGAAAATAGAACCTAAATACAGACTTTTTTCGCAAAAAAATCTCCGATTTCAAAAAAGCCGTATAAAAAAACAGAGATTACACAAGCAATACATATGCAGCGGAACACAAAACGGCAAAACAAGTTTCATATTCCAACCGTTTTAGTTACTTTTGCGACGGGCTTGACTGCTTCTTGAGAGGACATCGGCTATCATTACAGCCCGCCTGACATAAATAGTAACACTACAATGCAAATCAAAAAGAAATTAAAGTGGATTGTCGCCATAATCGTGGCAACAGCACTATGCGCGGCAGCCGTTTCGGGATACGGATATTATCTTGTAAAACTCGACAAGGTTGAACTTGACGAGAATGCATACCTATACATCACACCCGATGACAACAGCACTACTGTAATGCAAAAGATTTCCGGGCTCACCGGCAAGGAATCGATGAAAGGGTTTGAACTACTCGCAAACCACAACGGATATGACAAACGCAAACGAAGCGGAAAATTCGTAATAAAGAACGGCGACTGCATGCATTCGATATACCGTCGTATCGTAAGCAACGAGCAGACACCGGTGAAGCTGGTAGTGCCTGCAACAAGAGATATACAGCAGATGGTGGGTGCAATATGCCGTCAGCTCATGATTGACTCCACAGAACTCGCCGAGTTCACAAGGCATCCGCTCTACATATCAAGAATAGGATATAGCGAGAAGACCTTGCCGTCACTCTTCATCCCCGATACATACGAAGTGTACTGGGACATAAAACCCGAGAAACTCATGATAAGGTTCATGGAAGAACGGCGCAGGTTCTGGAACGAAAACCGCAGGGCCAAGGCAGAAGCCATAGGGCTTACCCCCGAAGAGGTGGCAACGCTCGCATCGATAGTGGATGAAGAGACAAACAACAACGAAGAGAAGCCTGTTGTCGCAGGGCTGTACCTCAACAGACTAAAAAGAGGGATACCGTTGCAAGCCGACCCGACAGTGAAGTTCGCATTGGGAGATCCGACCCGCAAACGTATACTCAACGAGGACCTTAATGTAGAATCACCATACAACACATACAAAAACAAAGGTCTGCCTCCCGGCCCTATAAGAATTGCCACACGTCAAGGGCTTGAGAGTGTGCTGAACCATTCAAAGCACAACTACCTCTACATGTGCGCAAAAGAGGACTTCTCGGGCACACATAATTTTGCACGTACACTAAGTGAGCACAATGCAAATGCAAAGAGATACCGAGATGCACTCAACCGGCTAAGAATAAAGAAATAAAGCGCCACAACAAAGAAATGAATATGAAAAACAATAAGATTCGTACAGCAATATATGGTGCCGGCTCGTTAGGCACTGTTCTTGGAGCCTACATAAGCAAGGGCGGCTTTGAAATAGAACTGATTAACCGCAATAAAGCCCACGTGGAAGCATTGCAGAAGAATGGCGCAAAGGTAACGGGAAAAGCGAAGATGTGCCAAAAGGTCATTGCATATACCCCCGATGAGATGAACGGGCAATACGACATACTGTTTCTCATGACGAAGCAACAGCACAATGATGAGGTGGTGAGGTCATTGGTAAAGTATCTTGCCCCGGATGGTGTGCTTGTGACATTCCAAAACGGACTTCCAGAAATGAAGATTGCTGAAATTCTGGGCGAGGAGCGCGTACTTGGCTGCACTGTAGCCTGGGGTGCCACTCTTCTTGAACCCGGTGTGTGCGAGCTGACAAGCAGCCCCGATGCACTATCGTTCTCTCTCGGCTCGATTTCGACAAACCGACATAAATATTTCCTGAAAGTCAAGGAGATTCTGGAGTCGATGGGTACAGTCGATATCGAAGAAAACTTCATCGGAACGCGCTGGAGCAAACTGCTTATAAACGCTTCGTTTTCGGGCATGAGCGCCGTGCTCGGATGCACTTTCGGTGAAGCCGCAAAAGCACACAAATCGCGTCATATAATACAGGCTATCATAAAAGAGTGCATAGATGTATGCAAGGCCGGAGGAATACGCATAGAGCCTGTCCAGGGGAAAGATATTGTAAAACTCCTCGATTACAGCAACCCACTGAAACGCGCGTTCTCGTTCTTCATCATCCCCATTGCAATACGCAAGCATGCAAGACTCAAAGCAAGCATGCTCCAGGATATCGAGAATGGAAAACCGACCGAAGTCGATGCCATTAACGGTGCCGTATCGGAATTTGGAAGACGGGTCGGATGCCCCACCCCGATGAACGACCGCGTTGTTGAGGTAATACACTGCATCGAACAGGGGAAGCTGCGCCCGAGCATAGAGAATACAAGCTATTTCAGATAGACACGGCACCACGGTTTGTTGAAACCGTCCTTGCGTCGGAACACATACAAATCTGTCTCAAAAAGTCAAATCCGAGAAGCAAAAAAGTACCTTTTTTGTGAAATTAGGTTTACATAACCACTAATTTCTAAAAAAAACAGAATTTGTGGTATAATGGCTTGTTTTAATCGGAAAAGCATTGTACGTTTGTATAGGTTTTGCTGTATCGATTGACTGGGAAACTCATCAATTATAATCGAAAAACCGAGACCGCTTCACGTGTCCAATGGCGGGCCACGCCTTCGGGTAGCTTTAGAGAGCCGGTGGATTACAAAGGACAGGAGCCCTCAAATCTTGTATTCTCGGAGTTTCGTCGTTCTTTTCGTACAGCAAAACTTTTTTCATGTATATCGCCGCCGTTCTTTCGGCATATCAAGGGCTCAAGGCTTCACCAACGCCAAAATCGTTAAATACAGTTAAATATAAAGAGATATGCCACAAAAACAATGTCTTTTGATAATTTTGTATTTACGTTCAATACACCTGTCGTGACAAGGGTAATGCGACATTGACGTGTGACATATCTCGAGCAGCCGGAAGAACCACCAAACCGGCTGTTTTTTATTCTACGTTCACTCACCTAATAGACGTGCTTTTCGGCTTTTTGTTACAATATATCCTGTTAAAAATTACTAACACACTCCTATTCTCTGCACACCGTAATATCAACGGAACTCCCCTCATGCAATACGGTCAAAACCAATTTATCGGGTAAAGGATAAAGGTTCGCCACATTGCCGTCATCAGCCTTTACGCTCATTAGAACATCCCGTTGCCATTATTGCAGCAAAGGTTAAAGCAAACAAATGATAGTGTTTTGTCATAATCATAGGGTTTTAATAGTATTATTGTCGCATACCGCGTACTTGTCATTCTGAGTGAAACGTAGAATCTCTTCTATGCAAGTACGCTGCTGCCACTTACCGCAAACGGAACATTATAGGCAAAGTAAACCAAACTTTCACAGCCTTACCGCCCTGGGTACCGGGATTCCATTTGGGCATTGAGGAAACCACACGCACAGCCTCATCCTTCAGGGCATTTTCAGCAGCGGCACGCAGTGCGATTACCTCATCGGTACTCAGCGCCTCGCCTTTTTCGTTCTTGAATGCGGTAACCATAATCTTATCAAGTTCATTCTTTGAATTGGCCAGCATCTCCTCCTTCTGCGCAAGTGTACGTTTCATTATCACAATTTTCGCCCTCTCATCTTCCAGAAACTTTTGTGCCTTTTCCAGCTCTTCGCGACGGCGATTGAGAATATTTTCCGGCGTACCACCCTTCTTTAGGAGTTCTGACTCTTTTTTCAACTCTTCAATGTGCTGCTCAAATTCTTTACAATCGTTATCGAAATCTTCAATATAAAACTTGTAGTGTTCGATTTCTTTCGCCGTTTGCTCGGCAAGCGAGACTTCGGAATAATCAGAGGAGAAATCAGATTTCACCACTTCGGCACCTGAAATGCTGCCGTCGTCCATCACAACAAATCTCACATAGACTTTGCCTTGTCCGTTGATGTCACGCGCAGCCTTGGGGTATTTGATGTTCGTACGTAACCACTTCATCAGTTCCGCCATTCCACCGGGATACTCAGGTGCAATCTCGCATACCTGATAGATTTTCTCTCCACCATCGGCAGTGCGTTCCTCAACATTAAAGTCTACTGTAAACGGAGCATCCTCCTTCTTGCCATTGACTACTGGAGCGGGGTTGCCCACAATTCCGGCATGGGAACCGGAAGATGTAGTAATGAATATTATACCCTTCTTGTCTTTTGCATTGTATTTCCCTTCCATTTCGGCAGTGAGTGCACTGTTCTTTATTACCTCAACATGAGCGATTGAAGAGGTTTCAAGTTCTTTAAGGTCACCATCAAACACCTTGCCATCCACCACAATGAGTGCATTATCATTGACATTGGTGTCTACAACGACACTGCCATCTCCAATTACAATCCTATTGTCTTTCTTCTCATTCTTTGTTTTGCCACCTGTCAACTTGAATACAACAGGCAATGTCATTTTCACGTTGACAGGCTTGCCACCCTGTGTTCCCGGATTCCATTTTGGCATTGCGGAAACCACACGTACAGCCTCCTTGTCGAGCGACGCATCGCCTGCACTTTTAACGATCGATACGTCGGCAATAGAACCGTCCTTCTTTACAATGAACTCAACATAAGCCTTACCATCCTTGCCGGCAGCTTCTGCCTCGGCAGGATACTTGGTGTTAGCGGCAAAATAGTTAATCATAGCATATGTACCACCGGGAAACTCCGGAACATTCTCGCACACCTGATAGACCTTGTCATCACCGTCAGGAAGTTGCTGCACATAATTTTCTGCAGTTTCCTTTTCGTTGTCAGCAATAATTTCACTACCTTTGGGCAGAAATTCACTCTCTGTTGCATTTACAGGTTCAACTGTGGTGAATGCGAGTGCAGCAATAGCTGCCACTGGAACGATGTACAAAGCCTTTGCACATCTCCACTTCTTTGATTTTTCTTTACACATCATAGTGATACGTTTTTTAGTTAAACTGTGATTAAAGCTGTTGGCAATAGAGTAGAGCCTTGCGCCAACGGCTTTTTTTATTATCAATAACTGGTATTCTCTTGCATTCACGCCCGAATTTATTACAGCCTCATCGGCCTCGAACTCGTGTATATCCTTGAGGCTGTTCTTCATTATCCATGCAAGCGGATTGAACCACTGCATTATTATCACAGCATCGATAAGCATAATATCCAATGAATGGCCGGCACATGCGTGTGCTGTCTCATGAATGAGAATTTCACGGCCACCATCACCAAGGTCATCCTCGCTCACAACAACCCAACGGAACCAGCTGAAGGGCTTTTCCTTTCCGCAATGTACCCTGAGGCTTATGCCCTCGCAACCATACAGCGAAGCATCCACTACCCTGCTGCGTGCTATTATGCGTGCTACCTGAACATACATTACCGCCTGACGTACTACAAGCAATGCCACGCCGGCAAAATATACAATAGCAACGAGTAGCAACCAATTGAAAGGTTCTTCATCCACCGATTCAAGGATAGGAAGGTCCAAGGGAACTTCAGATAACAATGGAAGCCCATCAAAACCCGACATATCAATAGCGACACCACTATCAGCCACAGATTCTTCTTCGGCGAAACGCTCCTCTATGGCAACTGCAATCACTTTGAAAGGTGATTCAATGCCAAGGTTAACAGCAGGAAGCAACAACGCAATAGCTACAATAGAGAGCATGATGTAACGATTGAGTCTGTGGAAAGTCTCGCGGCTCATGAAAATCATGAACAGCGACACCAACATTGCAAGCACAAATGCCGATTTTAATATATAGACAAGAAATGCAACCATAAATATTTCAATTAATAAAATAATCCCCTATTTGTTTACCATGCATCTATTTACCTTGTTTCTCTACAAGTTCTATTAGACTCTTGAGTTCATCAAGAGAGATTTTCTCCTCTTTGACAAGCGAAGAGACTGCATTGAGATAGGAACTGCCGAAGTATCGGTTCACCACATTGCCGAGCGTACGCTTGCCATAATCACTCTCGCTCACCGCCGCATAGTAGCGATGAGTGTTGCCAAAAGCCTCATGCGCAATATACCCTTTCGTCTCAAGGCCGCGCACAATGGTAGATATTGTATTGAAATGCGGTTTAGGATCATCGAGCAAAGGGATTATCTCCTTGACAAACAGCGGCCCTCGCTCCCAAAAGAGTTTCATAAGTTCCTCTTCTCTTTTTGTAAGACTTTTCATAATACTATATTGTTAATGTCATAATACAAATCATGTCCAATTGTAACAAAGACATAGGCGCTGTAGTGATAGTGCCAGTAGGCAGCGATTCTGTCAGGAATCAAAATAATCGGACTGTTTCAAACTACAAAAACATGATGCGCAAACTATTTTTTTTAGTTGACACAGCAAAGAACTATATTTTTTAGTTGTCAAACTAATTTTAATAGTTAATAAAGGTTAAAGAGAGTGATTTTACAAAAAAACGCACCGATTTCTGCACTTGTGAACATTATGCAACAATCCGTGTTTCATAAATAAACCTATAAAAAAAAGGATATGAGAAAAGGATATCAGAAACCGAATGCAGAGAGCGTAACCTATGTGACCAATGTTTTTATCGCTGCATCTCCAGACCCGGCAAAGTCGGCAGGAAGCCATAGTACCGACGAGCCGAATGGCATGAACAGTGCCTCGTGGGGAAATATCTGGGGAAACAGATAAAAGCCAAGGCGACTGATTAATTTAAATCAGTCGCCTTGGCTTTTATATTAATGAATTCAAAGTCACTCTTTATTACTGATGACATTCTTGACAAAATCCATAACGATTGGAGAGGGATGAAGAACCGTGCTTGAATACTGAGGTTCATAAATTACACCTACATACCAACTGCATGCAGGAACCTCAACAATATCTACAAGACCGCTTTCGGGATGTATTCCGGTACATGCAAGACCGGCATTAACAAGCTCTTCGCGGTATTCGGTATTCAACTCATAACGGTGGTAATGACGCTCAGTCACGCGCTCACAGCCATATGCCGAATGTGCCTTGCTGCCTTTGGCAATTTCTGTATCGTAGCCACCGCGACGCATTGTTCCGAATGGGTTTCCGACGCTCTTGAGGTCTTCCATTATATCTACAATGCGGTGCTTTGTCTGGTCGTTCATCTCGTAACTGTTGGCATCGGCAAGCCCCATAATGTTACGTGCAACCTCTATTGCCATCACCTGCATACCAAGACCTATACCAAGAGTAATCAGGTTGTTCTCGCGGCAGTACTTTGCTGCAATCACCTTACCCTCGAAACCGCGTGGACCTACACCGGGGCAGATAATATAGCCGTCCATTCCCTTCAGCATCTGAGCAACATTATCCTCGGTAATCTTTTCGCTGTTGATGAAATGAGGTTTAATCTTGCAGTCGTTGTATGTTCCGCACTGGCAAAGGCTCTCATGGATACTCTTATATGCATCCTGAAGGTCGTATTTGCCGACAAGACCTATATTTATCACTCTTTTTGCATTGTTGCGTCTCTCAACAAATGTGCGCCAGGGTTTCATCTCAGGTGTCTCGCCAACCTCTTCACCGGTGAGACGGAGAATAGCTGCATCAAGCCCCTGTTCCTGCATCTTGATAGGCACCTCATATATTGAGGGAACATCGAGACTCTGCACCACACAATCGGGAAGTACATTGCAGAAACTTGCAACCTTCTTGCAAAGGCCGGCACTCAATCTGTGTTCGGCACGCAGAACAAGACAATCGGGCTGTATACCCAAGCTCTGCAACTGCTTTACAGAGTGCTGTGTCGGCTTTGTCTTGAGTTCGCCGGCTGCTGAAAGATAGGGTACATATGTAAGATGCACACACACAGCACGACGGCCAAGCTCCCACTTCAACTGTCGGATAGCCTCAAGAAAGGGCAAGCCTTCGATGTCGCCCACGGTACCGCCAATCTCGGTAATCACAAAGTCAAATTTCTCCTTTGTGCTGCCACGCTTCATCTTGCGCTTGATTTCGTCTGTAATATGGGGGATTACCTGAACTGTTTTTCCGAGATACTCGCCACGACGTTCCTTCTCGATAACCTCGCTGTAAATGCGGCCTGTCGTGAAAGTATTCCAACGTGTGGTCTTGATATCGGTGAAACGTTCGTAATGGCCAAGGTCGAGGTCGGCCTCGTGACCGTCGATTGTTATATAGCACTCACCATGCTCCTGTGGGTTCAGTGTACCCGGAGAAACGTTGATGTAGGGGTCGAACTTCTGGATTGTAACCTTGTATCCTCTCGCCTGCAAGAGTTTGCCGAGAGATGCAGAGATGATACCTTTTCCTAATGATGATGCTACACCACCTGTAACGAAGATGAATTTTGTTTCAGCCATATGATTGTTATTTATTGTCAAAATACAAATGTGTCCAAAACAAACCTCATTGGACACGCAAAGATACGGCAAAGTATTCTCACATCAAAAAAAAGTTCCGCTTTTTTATAAGCAATTTTTCATTATCATTGTCAGGATTATTGCATCATGGCAAAAGCTTCAGTGCCTCATAGAGTCTTTGCACCGGCAGACCCATCACATTAAAATAGGAACCGACAATATTCGACATACCGATGTATCCGATCCATTCCTGAGCACCATAGGAACCTGCTTTGTCCATAGGCTTGTATTTTGCGATGTAATACTCTATCTCCTCATCTGTGAGATGAGCAAAAGTCACGTCGGACTGTGCCACGAAACTATGCTGCGCATGCCTTGTGGTTATTGTAACACCGGTGAACACCGAATGTGTCCTACCCGACATGTTACGCAACATACGGCGAGCATCAGCTTCATCGAGAGGCTTGCCAAGAGCTGCACCCTCGAGCCACACAATAGTATCGGCCGTAATTACAAGTTCATCGGCAGCCATAATAGGGCGATAGGCATCGGCCTTTTTCTTCGAGATATAAAGAGGAATATCGCCACCCTGTAATTCAGGGGGAAAAGACTCATCGACATCGGGCAGACGACGCACCTCAAAGTCAATATCGAGCCCTTGCATAAGTTCGCGTCTGCGTGGCGATGCCGACGCAAGTATAATTTTATATTTCTTTAAATTATCAAGCATAGGATTTTATGTAAAACATGAATGGCTGTTTTAATTACACGCGATATTTGCTTATTAAATTCTTTTTCGTGACTCTTACGAATCTTTGTAATTATAAATTGTATAACACGTAATTATATCTCATAACGAAACGTTCTCATACTCGGAAACTGGTATATCATGACCATTCTTCCGCGCAGTAGTACGTATCTGTTTCATCATGCGCTGTTGAGTACGAAGTAATCGCGACGTTGCATTTCCTACGCGTCCCCACCTGGCATCATTCGATTTCAATTTATATCCAACGCCATCTTGATAGGTTTTGTATGCCTTACTTGTCCATATTTTATACTTTGTATAATAATAATCATAATTTTTCCCATCAGATATACTCTCACCACTATCAGAAGAATCTGCCGAAACACTATCCGAAGAGTCGTTGCCATTAACGTCATTGACAATTGAAACAGCATTAATTGCCGCCTGTGTAAAGTTTTTTGTAGCCTCAAATAAAGACAACTTAACCTGTTCCTTATGTTCTTTTGTCAATTCAAGATACTCATTCGTACGGCGATTTGAATTTTCCGAATTATTTATAACGCGATATTCTCCATTCTGCCACCGACCTACCTCCCAAACATTGGGTGAGAACAAAGTCATGCATACCCCTTTTAATGCACCATCTCTAAACATTCCAAATTGGATTGCACCATCATCACGTAATTTCAATCCATAACCATTTGGAAGTTCTTCAACAACTTCACCAATGTATAATTCATCATACATGTCAATGGTACGAAAATATCGTACATCCTGCACTGTCGCTGCATTTAATGGCTTGTCTTTTGAAAAAGCACCTTAAAAAACAATGTTTCCGGTATTATCATAACACACACCTTTTCCATCCTTTTTCCCATTCACCCAATTTCCGATGTATATTACTGCTCCCTTAACATTAGAAACACCTTTTTCAAAAGTAAGAAGCATACCTCTACCCGACACCTTACCTTTAGAGAAGTCACCGACATAAATACTTCCATCTTTATAACGTTCTATGCCATATCCATTTTTCCTTTTCCCTTTAAAATCATACTGTCCCATATAATTCGCTGTATTACCCGAGCCGAACAGCAGTTCTTCCAGACCTTGCGCCAGTGCTCCGTCAAGAAAAACAAACAATATGAACAAGAGTATGGCATATCTACTTTGCTTCATAAACAAAATCTTCATTTATTGTATAGTGTTTACTCTTTTGTGCTTTCTTTAAATACTTCATACCGTCCTTTTCAGAAAGCAGTTCTGCATAGAAAGGATTTTTCATGCCAGCATTAAAAAGTACATAATACGTTTCACCATCTTCAAGATTCAGATTCAATTCCGCTGTCATTGTACCATGATTGGTAGCGCAATCACAAGAGATAACATAAGTATCCTCTTTATTAAAGATAACTTTACGGGCAACCATTTTATACATCGGTGTTTCACCTATAACCTTGCTCACCTCTGGTACTAATTTGAACCCATCAACGCCATTTACTTTTACAACATACTCACTTCTCCAAAATCTAAAATCTACAAAAAAGTAGACTGTACAAGTGGCCATGCTTTTAGTCACACTAAATAACATCAGCAACACCAACACCACGAATTTCTTGCTTAATTTGTTTTTCATAACGTTTATGTTTAAATGTTTTTCAACAACAAAATTAACAAAAATATCAAAAAAGATATATTGTTTGACAAAGATATATATGCCATTCACAAACAACCAAGATCTATTTTACAAAGCCAACTGATTTCAAAAAACATAAATCACGTCACACCGACTACCAGCCGAATGCATTGGCTTCATCCATCCACTTTCCTTGCGCACGCATCACCTGTTCAATGACATCGCGGCCACAGCCCTCGCCACCATTGATGGAAGATATATATTTGGACAGCTGCTTAATCTCCATCGCTGCATCTGCCGGACAAACGGGAAGGCCGACAATCTGCATCACCTCGTAATCGGGGATATCATCGCCCATGTAAAGAATCTCATCGGGAGTGAGCTCATACATGAGCATAAGTTCCTCGAGACAATCTTTTTTTATCGATGCTCCGGTATACACATCCTTAATGCCGAGACCGTTGTAACGTACTTTTACCGCCTCGGTGCGGGCACCGGTGATGATGGCGACATGAAAGCCGGCCTTGACAGCAAGCTGAAGGGCATAGCCATCCTTTATGTTTACAGTGCGCATCGGCTCTCCGCTCGGATACATCGAAATGGTTTCGCGGCTGAGCACTCCGTCAACATCGAATATCAGCGCTTTAATCTTTTTCAGGTCGTAATTAATCATATTATTGTCTGTTTCGTTTCATTATATAATTGCTCATAGCCTCATATATGGAAGCAAGTTCATCGGAGAGCATTGCCTTGTGGGAATCCATGACATTGGTATCGCCACGCTTGGCAGGGCCTGTCTGCGCAGCAAGAGGCGGCATATCGTGCACTTTGCGTGCAGCCTCATCTATGAGAGGAAGCATTGAGTCAAAAGGAAGGTTCTTCGACTGCAGAAGCTCGGCAACCATGCAATAGAGAGCATTGGGGAAATTGCAGGCAAAGACTGCTGCCACATGAAGGAAACAACGCTGTTCGCTGGTAGCATAGACAACCTTGCTGCTCAACGATGATGCAAGAGAATGAAGAAATGAAACATCGGCATCATCGGCACCCTCGATAAATATCGTAACATTATCGAGCGGAACGATGTTGCTTTTGCTCATTGTCTGCATCGGGTAAAAGACACCGTAACGAGATGCTCCGGCATCACGTAGTGCCTGCATCGGAATGCTGCCGGCAGTGTGCAGGATTAGCGCATCGGGATAAATTGAGGCAACCTTACCTGCCACTTCGCACAAGACACTGTCCACGACCGATATTATTACTACATCGGCAGGAGGCAACGAGTCAAGGTCATCGGTATAACCGCACCCTACCCTCTCGCCGAGCATTGCCGCCGATTCGTATGTACGGCTCCAGATGGCAACAGGAGCGTTACCACTTTTTTCAAGTGCAACGGCAACCGACGTAGCCATGTTTCCGGCACCTACAAGAACTATTCTGTTATTTTCCACCGTAACTACCTATATGAACCTTCTCCCACTGCATTCTCTCCTCGTCAAAAGGCTTTGACTCCCGTGCTTTATGACCCACAGCCACAATAGAGAGGACTGCATAGCGTTGCGGAATACCAAGTATACCACGGACGTTATCCTCTGCCGGATTACCGTCGGCATCACTCCTGCGCCTTATCTGCACCCAACATGTACCAAGACCCATATCCTCGGCTGCAAGTTGTATTACTATTGTCGCAATTGAAGCATCCTCAATCCACACATCGGTTTTCTCGGTATCGGCAATCACGACTATTGCCATAGCAGCTCCTTCGAGCAATGCAGCACCATGTTCCTTGCTCACCGACAAGGCTTTCAGAACCTCCTTGTCTTCGACAAGAATGAACTCCCAAGGATTGATACGATGCCCCGAGGGTGACATGAGCGCCGCCTTTAAAAGGTCGCATGCAGCCTCCTTATCGACCGGCATGTCGGTAAACACCCGAGAACTGCGTCTTCTTTTCAAAAGTTCCAGAAAATTTTCCATATTACTGAACAACGTAAACTGTTGCGAAGATAGAACTTTGCCACGAAACAGCAAAAGAAAGAGATTGAAATGGAGAGTCCTTATCCATAAAAAAAGCAAGAAAGCAGATGAAACAGTGATGACTCATCAATATTTGCCGACAGTACCAAACCTTTATATGAGAAAGTTGTTGTCATAAATAAAAAGCCATGGAAAAGGAGACTGCGCAAAAGGCATTGGAATACCATGCCAACGGACAACCCGGGAAGATTGCAATAGCTGTGACAAAACCGATAGAGTCGCCCGAAGACTTATCTCTTGCCTACACCCCAGGAGTAGCGGCACCTTCCATGGAAATATACAAAGAGAAGTGGAAAGCATACCGCTACACAAACAAAGGCAACCTCGTTGCAATAATATCGAACGGAAGTTCCGTACTTGGACTCGGAGATATCGGAGCATTGGCATCGAAACCCGTCATGGAAGGAAAATCGATGCTTTTCAAGATTTTTGCAGACATCGATGCCTTTGACATAGAGATTGGAGAAGAAGACCCCGACAAGTTCATTGCAACAGTGCAGTCGCTCGCTCCTACATTCGGAGGAATAAACCTCGAAGACATAAAAGCTCCTGAATGTTTCTACATAGAAGAAAGACTCCGTGCACTGCTCGACATTCCCGTTCTGCACGACGACCAGCATGGGACTGCAGTAGTTGTAGCTGCTGCACTCATGAATGCCTGTGAAGTCGCAGGCAAGCAACCGGAAGATATAGCGATAACCATATGCGGAGCCGGCTCTGCCGCCATCTCTACGGCACGCATGCTCAACAGCATGGGAATTGACAAGAAACATATAATTATAGTCGACAGCAAGGGAGTGATAAACACTCAACGGACTGACCTAAACAGCATCAAATCGGAATTTGCGACAGAACGCCGAATCGGCACACTGCAGGAGGCGATGAACGGAGCCGATGCATTCATAGGGCTTTCACGTGGCAATCTGCTTGAAGAAAAAGAGATTATGGCAATGAAAGAGAGGCCTGTAATCTTTGCTCTTGCGAACCCGACTCCCGAAATATCATACAGTCGTGCCAAAAGCATACGCCCCGATGCTATCGTCGCTACCGGCAGGAGTGATGCCCCTAATCAGGTAAACAACGCACTTGCATTTCCCTACCTGTTCCGGGGATCACTCGACACTCTCTCGACAACCATAAACAATGAGATGAAGATAGCTGCTGCACATGCATTAGCATCAGTTGCACACGATATTGCCGAAGAAAGAATGAAGGAGAACTACGGAAACATACTTGAATTCGGAGATGAATACATACTTCCTAAACCTGGCGACAGGAACCTGCTCTGCAAAGTATCGGTTGCTGTTGCCAAGGCTGCCATGCAGAGCGGTGTGGCACGTCGTGGAATAGCCTCGTTCAAGGAGTATGCCGACACTTTGATGGCACGTACCGACCATGAGCATTTCTTCAGCAAGGAGCACATAAGGCACAGAAGAGAGAGCGACATCGGAAAAGGCAACAGGCAGATAAGACAAAAACTCTAAAAGGCAATATATTATGACAATCAACAAGGAACAGAGTGAATACATGGATGCGGTCAGCCGCGAACTGGGCGATGCAATGTCACCATACGAAGAGCTTACACTACTCGGCTTCGACATGAACAGTTTCTACGGGAAGCGGAGCGGTGCTCCTGCTGACAACAGAATCAGTCTCGCCGACAATCCCGATGAAGAGTATGATTTTGAGGATGATGAGGATATCGAGGGTGTTGTAGACGAAGAATATGAGTTTGAAGACGAGAACGAGGAATACAGCATGCTCAGCGGAATACTCAAGCTCAATAATGACAAACGGAAATATTTCGCATAATTTTTGGCAAAAAAATACCGAAGAGAACTTTCATTTACTAACTTTGTACTCACTGTAAGATTTGCAGCATTTTATCACAATAAAGAAACACTGATAATATATTATGGTACAAAGTTGGTTTGAGTGCAAGGTCACTTATGAACGCGCAGGTGAGAAAGGCCTGAACACAAAAGTTAATGAAGTATATCTGGTGCAGGGGTTTACATTCACCGAAATTGAGAAACGCCTTACACAGGAACTGCAACCGCAGGTTACAGGCGAGTTCAACATCAACAAGATGGAGCGCACCAAATACAACGAACTTGTCGACAGCAACAGCGAAACAGCCGACAAATGGTTCAAATGCAAGATATCGATGGTCACTCTTGACGAAGTATCGGCAAAAGAGAAGAAATCGTCAGTTGTCATACTCGTTAAGGCCGAGGATGTGACAAACGCCGTAAAGAACCTCAACAAGCACATGGAAGACTCCATTATGGACTATAACCTCGTGTCGGTGAATGAAAGCGCTATAGTGGACATTTTCCATTATGAGGCATAAAGGAAGCATAGAAGAAAGGATTAAGGCGATAGACGCTACCCTGCCACATGGGGTAACGCTTATCGCAGTTTCAAAACATCATCCTGTCGAGGCTATCGCAGAGGCCTACAATGCCGGACAAAGGGATTTCGGAGAGAGCAAGGCCCAGGACCTCCGGGTAAAACAGAGTTCCTTGCCCGATGATATAAAATGGCACTTCATAGGGCATCTGCAAAGCAACAAGATAAAATATATCGCAAGCTTCATACACCTTATACACAGCATCGACAGCTACAGGCTGCTATGCGAAGTCGACAAGCACGGCAAGAAAGCCGGGCGCATAATCCCTTGCCTTCTACAGATACACATAGCACAAGAGGAAACGAAGTTCGGCTTTACACCTGACGAATGCGTCGAGATGCTCGAACAGGGTGAATGGCGCAGCCTCCACAACATCGAGATACGCGGCATAATGTGTATGGCAAGCAATACCGAAGATACACAGCAGATAAATACCGAGTTCAAAACCGCCCATGACTTGTTCAATGAGATAAAGGGAAGGTTCTTTAGAAACAGTGCGGCTTTTGACACCATGTCGGCAGGCATGAGTGACGACTACCCAATTGCCATCGAAAACGGCAGCACACACATAAGGATAGGTTCAGGAATATTCGGCAACGTCCGGTAGATACAGCTACACTCTTTCCTTTTCAAGCAGATGCAGCATTATTATATAGAGGAACGGTATCGAATATAAAATATCGGAAAGAAGAAGAATCTCCTCTTCCTCTGTACCGAAAAAATCGAAAAGCCCCATATACTCTACACAAGGTATGATACCGGCAGCCGGTATGAGAGCAATCAACGCAGGGACCGCATCGACAAATGTATCCCCGACTGAGTAGACGAGGTCGAGCAAGGAACGGTAGTTGCCATAAATAAAGCCATAGACCAACGACACTATAAAAACAATGAAAGAGAAAAGGGATAGCCACCCTTGCATCACCGGTGAACCGGCAAGGTCTCCCGTGACTCCCATAAGAAGCTGCCATGGTGCAACTGTTACCGCAAACAGAATTGCAATACAGGAGAGAAAGGCTATAAAGGCGAAAAACAGTGCACGTCTTTCATTGGCTGTTAATAGGCCGGAACCGAAAAGGTGAGTTGCAGCCTTTTTAAGACCGGAGCCACGCAACAAACCTACTATCGCTATCACAAGTACAATTGTACCCCAAGGAAGAGAGTTCAATGCCAAGGTTGAATTCCTGACAGCCCAACGCACCCCCTCGGCACTCACAAGCGAAGCAGCCCCGTCCCCAATCCCGGAAAACATTGAGAACATACTGTTCAACCAAGAGAGACCCCACACCATAACCAGCAATGAAGCATAGGCCATTGCAGGATAAAAACAGGCTCTTCTATCATTCATCGGGTTCAAGATTATCTACGTCAATAATATGCAGTTCGATTGCACGCACCACAAGCCGTGTCACATTTATCCCGCGCTGCTCGCAACCCGGGAAAAGTCGAGAAACGAGGTCGGCCTGACGCTTTTCGAGAGATTTCACTCCGAAAGGCATTGTCTTGAGCGAGGCAATCATTTCCTTGGTGTATCCAAGCGCCAGATGACGCAGGAAACACTCATCATAACGGTCTATTTCGTACTCGATAAGAGATTTCTTGTGAGTACATTCGCGATTCACCGACTCACGGAAGCGTGCGGTAATCTTTTCGAGCAAAGGCTGGTTAAAAACATTCCTTTTACCTGCCATTACGTTATATATCTCATATTTTGTCAGGAGTTCGCCGGTCTTGAGCGTAATGCCGTCGGCACCAGCATCAAGAACATCGACCCACAGTTTCTCGTCGAGCAGTTCGCCGGTAAAGACAAGAACCTTAATGCCGGCATGCTCCTTCTTGACCTTGCGGCATATATCGACACCGACAGTAGTAGAACCGCCAAGACCAAGATCGAGCAGCAACAATTCCGGCACTTCAGCTTGTAAAAGGCTGTCGAGTTCGTTTTCATTTGATGCAACGCCTATTATCCTTGCACCGTGAATCTCGGTACGAAAAATCTCTTCTGTACCTTTCAATTCAAGACGGGCATCCTCGACTATAATTACAGTAAAATCCTTTTTCATAATATTGTATTGTTATTTTGGCAATGTGAACAATATGACTGTTCCCGACACATCGGAGCGTGCCTCCATCCGGCCTCCGTGACTGCCGGTATAATCCTCATGCATGCGGACAATCTCCTTTGCTACAAGGTATTCCATTCCCCATACAGTACCGTCGTCTGCGATATTACGTTTGTCGGGGGTAAAAAGAGATGCGACCTCTTCGCTTGTGAGAACTACGCGACTGTCGAAAAGTTCTACGCGCACCATATCACCGGCATCGACAGCACTAAGGCTGAGACATCCGGGGAGTTTAGTTTTCAGGGCAGCATCGAGTAAGGACTCAATCAATAACGATACAAGCGACACGTCGACATTCACCTCTATATCTGCAGATTCATACTCAAGAACTATATCATACCCTGCTCTCGAAGCACGTCTTGAAAGGTAGGACTGCATATCCGAAAACAACTTGTTCAGTTCTATTCTCTTCAATGAGAACGACATTTCATCAAGTTCACGCCTTGCACAATTGCTCAGTATGCCAAAAATCGAGTTGTAATAGTCCATAAGTTCCTTCATCCCTACGATAGCTTCACCACGGGCTGCAGGCTCAGCTACTGCTTTCGCGGCAAGTTCGCGTATCCGGCTCGGGTAATAGACCGTCTCGTGTTTAATGACAGAAAGACAGTTATCCATTACCTGATTCTGGACATGAAGACGATTCTCTTCATATTTTACGCTTGCTGCAGCCTCTTCGGCCTCCTCGATAGCCATATACCCTTTTACAACCCTCTCTATCGAATGGTAGGCAACAGATGCCATGTAACCCGAAACAAGTTCAAGGATGCTCTCCTCATTCTCACTAAGTGGACGCTCTGTAACCACCTCTATTACACCTGTCTGCATGCGTTCTCTACCACGTGAGACGAACAACGGACACACACGCAACATCCTATCGGAGGAGACATACGGTTCACCACTCTCCATCATGCTCTGCATGTATATATCGGCCCTGCCGTGCAGCATCGGCACAGGTTCTTCCACAAGTACAGGGGGAGCATCGGAAGAATGGCGCAGAAGCATCGCAGCACTCCTCATGCGCATACTCTCTCCCAAACTGTCATAAAGCTCATGCAATAACGCTTGGGCAAGTTCTTGCTCGCTCATACGCCCTACAGCGGAAGCGACACTGAGCAACCGGCTGTTGGCATCAAGTATCATGCGCTCGTTCTGCCGTTCTATTATATTATGACGGACATAAGAAATGATACCGTACAACAGCAGCACAAGCAAAACAAAACAGGAGAGTGCTATTGCAGCCTGCCGCATATTAACAATCTGGGCCATTCTGTCATATTTGTCAGCTATACCCTTATCCTCATGTACCAGACGGTATAATGTCGTATATATGCCGTTATTGTATCTGTATGCCCCCCATTGCAACTTTGCCAAAGATGCCACAGCAACCTCATTGCGTATATCAAGAACATTATAGAAAACCTTTTCCAGCAACGAATCGGGAAATAGTTCCTCACGCCACCAACGTAGCTCTGCCGCATTGCCTTGAAGAAGCGTCAGGGTATCGTTGCCGCCCGTCTGCCGTCTATAATATATGTTAAGCAGTTCCAATGCCTGTTGTGCCTGTACAAAGGCATCGTCAAAATTATGGGCGACATTGCTCATATAAACAGAATCGGCATGGTACCTTACCTCCGAAAAAAGAGCGTCGGATGCAAAAAGAGAGTGTGGCAAAAGCAGAGAGAGTACGGCTATGGTACGCACTATTCCCTTAGGCAAACGGAAAGAGAAACGGCTACCCTTGCCTTTGACGCTCTTTATATCGAACGAGCACACAGAGAACAGGGAATCGGTCTTGCGATATTTTTCTATTATACCTTTACAGTTCATCAGACCGAAACCGTTTCCTTTGCTTTTGGGCTGCAACAGTTCATTGTCGGCTCCTATCAATGATGAGTCGTAAACCTTCTCGCCCGATAGAGTCTCTACATCAGACGGGGAGAGGCCTATTCCTGTATCAGTTACAGCAATCTCGACAAAGTCCTCACCTTCTACACTCTCAAGCGTGACGTTTCCTCCTGGAAGCGTGAACTTTGCAGCATTCTTCACAAGTGTATTTATCATAAAGAGGGTGAGTGCACGGTCGGCCTTTACCACTCCCCGGCTCTCCTTTACAAGGAGAGCTACACCTCGTGGCTCATAAAGAGCAGAACTTTTGGAAACTATCGTGAAGAGACTGTTTAAAGCAAAGTTCTCGATTCGGAGATTCAATTCACCCCGACGCATCTTTATCCACCGTTCGAGTATCGTGTTAAGGTCATCCAGTTTATCCGTAAGTTCCGCGATATAGCAAAGTTTGCGTTCCTCATCCTCGGAGGATTGTTTTCCTTGCAATTCGTTGATTTCCCTGATTATGCGGTCTATAAACGGTCTCATGGCACCCACTACAGATACCGAAACACGTTTCAAAAGGTTCTCACGCTTGTGTTCTTCGAGATATATTGCATATTCCTTACGCAATTCCTCGGCCTTTTCATACCCGTCACTTATATCGGCAAGTTTCAATCCTTCCTCCACAGCAACAGCGATATATGGAACTGTCATCTCTACAAGTGCCTGCATCCCCGGAGTCAACGGCTTTTCTGTCGAGACATAGAGTATATCTACCGAGGGGGTGTTCACGTATTTTATAGGAAATCTGTACTTGTACCGAAGCGCACTATTGTCGTCCACAGCAACAGAGAAACAGGATGTACCGGAAAGGTCTCCCATGTTGTCTGTAAGAAAATCCGAGATTGAAACACACAGTTCCTCTTTGCTATCCACATCCTCGGGCAAGAAAGATATCAGTTTGCGGCAGACATCGGTCATACGACGGCGGTCAACCGAGTACATCTGTTCATGCCGCATCCTACGCCTGTGCATAACATACAGAGCCAAAGATGTTACAACCAGAAGCACCAGTGCCACGACCAACCACCACAGAAGCTCTACAGCCTCATTTCCGGCAGTGAAAGTACGACTTTCAAGTTGTTTGTTCATGCGCGTTGTGCGCAACAGTTCAAGATAGGCATCCCTGTTTATGTCCGAAATCTCCTTGTCACCGATAGCCGCATAGACACAACTTGCTTCACGCCGTACACTCAACAGACATTCGGGGATATTGTACATTCCTGACGAGATGTCCGTAACATATACGGCATCATTGTCAAGATAATGCAATGAACCGGAATAGAGATGTACAGAATCGGGATAGTACATCCTGTAATAGTTATTTATCTCATACAAGGCATTGTCGAGAAGAGATAACGCTGTATAGTATCTCTCATGCTGTATATCACACGATGCTGCCACAGCCATTGCCTCTATTGCCATGTATCTGTCTCCGAAAGAGATGAAATCTCCGACAGCCTCCATTGCAAGTGAGTATGGAATATCTTCGGCAGAGACACCACGGGGAACAAGGTATTCTAAACGCGAAGGATTTGCAGCGGCAAACGAATGAAGCAGAGTTGTATCACGCAATGATATTGCAAGCAGAAGCTTATAGTTACCTTCAAGCCAGCGCAGACCATTGTTCCGTGCAATGCCGGTACCTGTTGCCAGAGAGTTCAGCCGTTCCATGGGGTCCCCGAGATTGTTGGACACAATCATACGTGAATAGAGCCTTACAGCCATATCATCGGCCATATCCATATTCTCTTCAAGATAGCTCAAAGCTACATCCTTCTCATCGTTCATTGAGAGATTCGAGAAGTAACATATGGATACTATACCGAACTCTATTCTTGCACGTTCGAAACGTTCCCGGTCATCGGGCGAAAGATAATCGATGTCTTCTCTAATCCGTTTTATCCTCGCAAGAGCACTCGAACGATTGTCAAAGAAGGCCCTGTTTGCAGAGACTCTGTAATAGAGTATCATAAAGCCCACATCAGCCACCAGACGTTCTATCTCACACTGCGATTCGGCAAGCACACGGCCATAATGACCGGCTGCCGCCTTATAATCCATCCGCATCAAAGCCGAGTAGCCCATAGCATTCAAAGCCACCATATGCTGCTCATTGTCATCCTCTGCGACAAGCGACAGTTCCTTCGATACGGAGTCAAGAAGAACAGCATCCCTATAACGCATATCCGATACAGCAGCAAAGAGCGAATCGGCATGTGGGGTAAAGTCGTGACCGTGCGGATGTCCGGTGCACGACACAACGGACATTACGGTTACAAACAGTCCAACTAAAATTTTAAATGATACCCCACGCATAGAATAGAAGACTCGGGAATTGTTGTCACTCACGGCATAGATAATCTATGCCTTTTTCTTCTTGTAAAGTTTTCTTATCCAGAAGTAATATCCGGTAATCGGCAGGAGTGCACCGATGAGTGCCGCAATGAATGCAAGAATTCGCGTAACGGTTCCTCCCCATGCTCCCACGTGCAAGGAATAGACCCAACCTCTTGCCTTGCTTTTTGCCGGAGAGTCCGAATAGAATTTTTCAGAGACAATATCTCCTGTAACAGTATTGAAACTGTACGTGTCGCTTGCATTGGCATTTCCGAAATTTCCGCGCCTGACTGTAATAGAGCCGTCGGAGACTGTTATCTGCTCATAATCGTCATATTTCTCCTTAACTGCATCAAAGGCACGTTGCCATGGATACACGGCAGCATCGGAAGCAGAACATCCGATAAAAGAGACTTCCGATTCTGTAAAGGCAAAAGCATCCTTCACAGTAACGTTTTTCCCGTCATCGAAAAAGCCATAGAAAACATCACGATACCACCCGAACGACCACGTAAGGCCTGTAAATGCCATTATAAGGAGGAAAGCAAAAACATAGAATCCTCCCGAAACATGAAGGTCGTACCCAAAACGGTTCAATCCTTTGCCGACAACTATACGAAGGCGGTTCTTCAGCATCTTCGCATTGCGCGGCCACCATATCACAAAGCCGGTAATCAACACGAAGACCAGAAGCAGAGTGCTGGTGCCCACAATCATCTTACCCCAATAGACACCTCCATCAGCCGGACGTGTATCCATTAGCCAACGGTGCAGACGCAACATGTCATTGAAGAACGGCAGACGCTCCGACTTCCCTTTTATTTTTCCTGTATACTGGTCGACATACACCGATGCACGGCGTGGCTTAGAAATGTTCACCTTATAGGCCTCATCGGCACCGGGAAGAACCGTCACACCGGTCACCCCCGCATCTCCCGACATTGCAGTTTCCACGCATGACACTATACTGTCGAGAGGCAACTGCGCACCGGAAGGCTCAACCAAAATCATATCCCTGTTGCACAAGGCGGTAATCTCTTTTTCGAAAACGAGCATAGCCCCCGTAAAGCAAGTTACGGAAACTACAATCCCCAGAGGAATCGAGAGCCAAAGATGTAATTTACGGAATATACCATTCATATTATTTCGTTAAATCTTGTCGGAATAAACAATTACTCTACGCTTTCTACTGTATAGCCTTTCTGCCTCAAGAGTTCAAGAACACCTCTCTCGCCAGGCAGATGCAATGCACCTACGACAAAGAGTGTCGGCATTTTACCTACAATCTCGGGAACCTTATCGACCCATGCTGCATTACGGTTATATATAAGGGCCTCCTTCTCCTCGGGTGTAGAATCGCATCCGTTACCAAGATTCTCATCGGCAATGGCCTCGAGTTTCATCAAATCCTTCGCAAAGTAAGCCGCAGAAATTCCTTTCAACATTTTTTTAGTGTGCTCAGGATTGTCTACCATACAGAAAAGCTGCTCCTTCTGACGCTCAAGAGTAGAGCCCTTGTACAATACAGAAATCTGGAAATCGACAGATTCAAGACCTATAATCGGCTTACCGGCTTTGGCTGCTTCGCTCTGGAAATAGATATCAATCAAAGATGCAGGATTGAATCCCGGCGTAACTTTCATGTACATAATCATCTGCAACTGTGTTGATATCGCAGCAGGAGTCATTTTACCCAACTGCATATTAATCATTGGATTTGTCAGGTCGGCACCGAGCGTTTCGCGCATGAAAGCATTAAGCCTGTCCATCTCGTCGGCTGAAAGGACATCACTGAGCGACTTGCCTTCGGGAAGCAACATCGCCGCATTGATTTTCGACAGATTTTCGGGAGACTGCATATCTTTCATATCCAGTTCGCCACAAACCTGACCTACCGAAGTCATTACGTCACGTGCACCCGGTATAGAATCCACAAAGGAAGCCGGAGCAAGATGATATGTACCTACTATATACGACGGATACTCAAGACCATTACACGAAATCTTGTAAAGCAGCTGGGCATTCACACCCACAATGGCAACTACTGCCAATACAAAAGTAAAGAATACTCTTTTCATGTTTTTTATTATTTGTTGGTAGCGAAGGTACGAAAAAGATGTACAAATTTTTCCAAAAACAGGCATTTTTTATCAATAAAGCCTAAATGAAAACTTGTTACAGCAAAAAGAAGTATCTTTGCGACATCAAAACACACAAAATCATGAAGAAGATAAAGAACCCCTGGATTGACCTCACCGATAAAGGATACAACTGTTTTGCATGCGCACCCTCGAATCCTTACGGACTGAAAATGGAATTCTATGAGGATGGCGACGATATAGTATCAATATGGACTCCGCGCAACAACTACCAGGGGTGGCTCGACACCCTGCACGGTGGAATACAGGCAACACTGCTTGATGAAATTGGCGGCTGGATAATTGCCCGTAAGTTCCAGACATCGGGAATGACAACCAACCTGAACATAAAGTACAAGAAGCCTATTCCGACAGGCGAGAATATAAAGATTGAGATACGCGGACGGGTTAAAGAGGTAAAAAGAATGTTCGTCTTCATTGAAGCCGAGATAAGATACGAAGGCGAAGTACGTTCAACTGCAGAAATGACCTATTATACCTTCTCGAAAGAGATTGCGGAAAAAGATTTCATGTTCAGCGGCTGCGAGACAGAAGAGTAGCTGTTCAGCCATTGAGAAATTCCACGAAACGCACAAGCTGTTTAGAGAAAGAGAAGGAATCGAGCGATGCATTGCGGCAGTTCGCCGAATATGTTGCATACTCCTCCGATGACATCCCGACAAAAGCCTTTATATTCTTCTCAAGAGACTTGTAATCACCATAATCCGATACAAGACCAAGCCCGTACTCCTCAACGATACGTGCACCTTCACCTGCGCCACTGAACAGTATAGGCACACCGGCAGGCAACAAATCGAATATCTTGGAAGGGACTGCGCCATGAATACTTGCAGCAAGAGGTATTATAGAGACATCATAACTACTTAACGCCGCATTCACCTCCTGTTTCGACACATACCCGTGATACCATATATTCCTGTCACCACCATTGATATACTCCTGTATCTCCGCTATCTGATTGCCACCGCCATACAGATGCATCTCAACACCGAGAGCTTTAAAATCTATTGATTTGAGCAACGACAGCATATCCTGTGCCACGCCGAAGAGGCCTGCATAGACTATCCTCAAGCTCTCGTTTTTCTTCTTTACAGTAGTTGCGCTCTCCTCTACCGGCTGCAAGTTGCGGTAAAGGAATGTTCTCTTTCCCGGGAACATCTTCTCCACATGGCCGACAATCTCTTGCGACTGCCCCATTACCGCATAAGAATTCCTGTATATAAACCGTTCCTGAGCTGACAGTATCTTGAACGCGACACTGCCCTCCCTCACAAAGCCAAGCTCCACTGCCGACCCCGGCCACAAGTCCGAAACGTTCAGAACGACATTCTTGCCAAAAACCTTCTTGAACAACATCATAGCCGACGAAGCAACCATAATCGGAGGTGACTGCACAATGACTCTGTCATAACTTTTGATGAGCTTCCGTTTGAAAGCAAATGCCCATATTGCAAACGCATACGATGTCATTGCCAGCACACGTTTGACAGGATTCTTGGAAACAGTTGCATAAGTCCAGTAACGGAAGACATTAATTCCATCAATCTGTTCTTTCATTGAGAAACAGCCGCGATATCCGTCAAAAATTTTGCCCTTGGGATAATTGGGCAGACAGGTGAGCACATCGACATCAACACCGGAGGCCTTCAGCCCCTTGGCAAGATTCGTAATGCGGCTGGGGGCTGCGCCCACTTCCGGTTCGTAATAGAATGATACAACAAGTACTTTCAAAATGCGATGATGCTTTAATTTATGAAACTGCCGGATACAAAAAAGGCATGCTTCTAATGATTTGCAAAGGTATGAACAATCTTGAATAAAAAAAACAGAACGTCACAATTTAAATATACAAAATAAGTTATTATATTTGCTATGAACAAGAAATCGACCTACAGAATGAACCATCTCCGGATATTCATACTTTTTATGATACTGATGACATTGCCCGTCAAAGCACAAAAAGATGAATTAGAAAAAATAAGATACGAAATCCAGGCAGACGCAATTGCATCCAAAGGAGCACACTCGCCATTCTGGTTAACAAGCAACAGACATGGTCTATCTTCTTTGGAAAACAGCAGTGCATGTCTCAGCGCCGGGATATACCGCGATTTTGACAAAAAGAAAGGATTTACATGGGCATATGGCATCGAACTTGCAGGTACACTGAACCACATTTCCCCATTCTACATACAACAACTCTATGCAGACATAAAATACAACTGCTGGGAACTAAGCATAGGCAGTAAAGAGAGATGGTCGGAACTGAAGCACCGGACATTAAGTGGCGGTGGACTGACATTCTCTCCCAACGCACGTCCAATTCCGCAAGTAAGGTTCGGTATCAGGGAGTTCACCGCCGTACCTTGGCTTTTCAACGGTTGGCTGCATGTAAAGGGGCACTTGAGCTACGGATGGCAGACTGACGGCAATTTCCAACGCGACCACATGAGCTGTGCTATGCTGGGGAGCAGATATGCAGACAAGATTCTTATCCATGAGAAAAGCGTATTCATCAAGATAGGCAAGCAAGGCAAAAGCCCTTTCTCTGTAGAAATGGGATTGGAAATGTACACCCAATTCGGAGGACGGGTATGGGAAAAACGTCCTGAAGGAGATATAATGCTTCACGACTTGCCAAGTTCTTTTGAAGAGTACCTGAAAGCATTCATACCAATGTCGGGAGGGAGCAACTCCACAGAAATGGATCAGACCAACGTAAACGGCAACGTGCTTGGCAGCTGGCATTTGGCTTTGAACTACAGAGCCAGGAATTGGGGAATAAAAGCTTACTACGAACACTATTACGAAGACCATTCCGGGATGCTTGGATTTGATTACCACTACAACCGCAATGGAGAAAAGGAACTGATAACATACCTGCCATGGAAAGACGGGCTTTACGGACTGGAGATAGACTTGCCGAAAAACAGATTCATCAGCACTATTGTATATGAATTCATAACCTCGCGTGACCAGAGCGGTCCAATCCTTCAGAACCCAACCGGAGACATGATGGGACAAGCCGGTGGCAAGGACTGGTACTACACGCACAGCTTTTACCAATCGTGGCAGCACTGGGGAATGTCAATATGCAATCCGCATACACTGTCGCCACTATACAACAAGGAAGCTAACATGACCATGCCATACTCGCGCATACAGTCACACCATCTCGGATTTGACGGCACACCATGCGAGACTATACATTACCGCGTAATGGGCTCGTGGACCAAGCATTGGGGGTCGTATGAGGACCCCCTTCCGTCCCCACTTAACCAATTGAGTTTAATGGGAGAGGTTAGTTTTACTCCAAAGAGATGGGCTGGATGGGAATTCACAGGAGCCATTGCCTATGACAACAGCAAACTGACAGGCAACAACTTCGGTGGCATGCTTACTGTATGCAAACGAGGATGGCTGATAAAAAGATAAACATTTATGAAGAAATACGCATACATATTACTGACCCTGCTGACAGCCTTGTTCGCATCATCATGCGAGAGCTATCTTGTAAACGGAGACCTTGACGGTTTCTGGCAAGCAAGAAGCATTGAAGACAAACAGTCTGGAGAAATAACACAATGCAAAGGAGATATATACTACTCGTTCCAACGGGAAATAGTGTTGGTGTCATACGTATCGCCCACCATTCCTGTTGGTCAGACAAAAGAGAATCACATTGCCTACTTTTGCATGGAGAACGATTCGATAGCAATGACCGATTTCCGCATATACTTGGACAAAGAGGCAACCCCGACTCCGCTATCCAAACTCGAAAAGTTCGGGTTATACGAGAAATACAACAAATTCCATGTTGAGAAACTCACCGGAGAATCATTGATACTAAATTCAGAAAGAACACGTATCACTCTAAGGAAGTATTGAACCACGATACCATATACACACACAACATGATTGCAAACACACAACAACCTAAAAAGAGAATTGAATACATAGATGCTCTGCGCGGAGTGACAATGATACTTGTGGTATTCTCCCATGTCGAGTTAACGAGTTTCGGCATTGACAACCCCACATTCATAAATAATCTGTTCATGTCGTTCCGTATGCCTCTGTTCTTTTGGGTAAGCGGTTACATCGCATACAAGGCAAGCATAGAATGGAACTTGAAGACGTGGTGGCAGATGAGCAAGAAAAAAGCAGCTGTACAATTGATACCTACATTTATATTTGGCCTTATATTTGCATACGCATATTCAAGTTCAGATATACAGGTATTCATCACGCATAATGGCAAGTTAGGATACTGGTTTACAATCGCATTATTTGAAATATTTCTGATTGTATATACAACAAACACCATACTATACAACAATGACAGCAGAGTTCATCGGAAACGTATGTTTGTAGCACTGTTTATCATTTCAGGCGCACTTTTCCTCACAAAAATTGTCCTAAAGACAATCCCTACGCTAAACGAAATAGGCAATATACTCACTCTGCACCACACATTCAACTATTTCCAGTACTTTGCATTCGGCTACATTTGTTCGATGTACAGAGAGGAATTCGACAAAATGCTTCAAAGCAAATACTTCATAGCTATTATCATAATTCTTTTTACCACACTTTTCTATGCCAAGAGATGTTGTGTCGCCGCTCTTGCAGGGAATGGCATGGATATATGGAGAATGTCTGACATTGTTCTGGAAATGATGACAGGCTATCTTGGTCTGCTCATTGTATACAACACATTAAAGACATACCAGAGCGCTTTCACTACCGACAAGAAAATTGGCAGAACACTACAGTTCATCGGTAAAAGAACCTTGGATATATATCTATTGCACTACTTCTTATTGCCAGCCCTTCCGCAATTAGGTGAAATGCTGTCAGATGGCAACAATCCAACTCTGGAGCTTATTCTCGGATTGTCAATATCACTCATTATTGTTGCATTGTGCCTGACTATAAGCAGTATCCTGCGCACAAGCCCACTGCTTGGAAAATGGTTGTTCGGTGTAAAGAAATAATGTTGCCCACCACTAGAGATAGTGAAAGAACTTGTGAATCGTTTTAAAAGCAAGAGGGCAACCCTTTTTACTTTTGAGTCACCCCCTCCTGTTTCGCACAGCAAAAAGAGATAAAGACTTTATCAAATTTCAATCCACCTACCCTCTTTCAAAGAGTCTATCGCCGCAAATGAAGCCTGGGTAGTATTCAAAATACTATCAAACGGTATCAAGGTCTCGCCACCCTTGAGCATACGATCATTAAGGAGTGCAAACTCATCCTTATGTCCTTTATCCATTGTTCCGGTCTTCTTAGAAAATCCTTTTACTCCGTAACCTTCCAGTTTGCGCCAATTGTCAAGTACAAAAACACGTTCCTGCGAATAAACTTCTATACGCTCCTTTGCATAGGACTTTGATCCATTGGCAAAATAGTTTATCACAGCGTTTGTACCATTCTCATAACGTAAAAGAATTGTTGCATTATCTGTATTCTCTTCTGGACTAACTCCCATAGCATTCATGCATACAGCCGTAACAGAGCTTCCTGCAATATATGAACAAAGATCAATAAAATGACATGCCTCACCAATAATGCGGCCACCGCCTATCTCTAAGTCGTGCACCCACACATCAGCTGGAATAAAGCCGGCATTCATTGTTGCAACAATATTCTTTGGGCCATCACCAACAAGCTGCTTCAATTTTGTTGCAAACGGAGAGAAGCGGCGATTGAACCCTACAGTAAGTGTCACATTCTCCGGAGCCTCAGCATAAGCAGCTTTTATCTCTTCAAGTTCCTCCTTATTTAGGCAAAGAGGCTTTTCTACAAACACGCTCTTTCCTGCGCGTAATGTTTCAATTACCATCCTTGCATGCAGATTATGGCGCGTTGTGATAATCACCATATCCACCTCCTTGTCATTGAGGATTTCGTGATAATCGGATGTAGCACACTCTGCACCAACTTTCTTTGCCAATACTTTTGCGTTGAGGCCACCGGCACTTGCGATATATTTAATTTTAGCTTTTGTTTTCTTCAGCGCAGGGATAACTGTGCTTGAGGTATAATTGCCGGCACCAACGATTCCAATCTTACCATTGCCTGCCTTAAAAGCAGCACCGTCAATAGAGACCACACGATCAATCTTGCTTTCCTCCGGGAATTTAAGAATTGAAGCTATAGAGCCACGTTTGCGCATATCTCCATATATCTCAAGATAATCTTTCAGTTCAACCTCTTCAGTAATGAGCGACTTTACATCAAGCCCCTTCGTAGATATAGAGTGGAGAATTGTCTCAAAGTTACGTTTCTCGGTCCAACGCACGTACGGTAGCGGATAGTCGTGTCCCTTATTCTCATAATCCTCATCATATCGTCCGGCACCATAAGAACAAGAAACCTGGAATGTAAGTTCTTTTTTGTAGAAATCATCACGACGCAAATTAAGGCCTACAACCCCGACCAGGATTATACGACCACGCTTGCGAGTCATTCCACAAGCTTGATGCATAACTTCGTCTGTCTTGGCTGAAGCTGTGATTATCACGCCATCAGCACCAACGTTGTTTGTAACCTCAGCAACATACTTTACGGGGTCAACACCTTTACCGGGATTTATTGCCAAAACACCTTTTGCTATAGCCATATCAACTTTTTGTTGATCAAAGTCAATACCGATAACACGACATCCGTTGGCTAACAAAAGCTGACAAACAACAAGACCAATCAATCCAAGTCCGGTGACAACAACTGTTTCACCAAGTTCCGGCTTAAACAAACGGATGCCCTCCAGACCAATAGAACCGATAACTGTAAATGCAGCTTCTTCGTCAGTTACATTATCAGGAACCTTAGCAACTAGATTTTTGGGCACACAGACATACTCTGCATGATTTCCATTTGATGCTACACGATCACCGACTACAAATTCGGTAACACCCCTACCGACCGCTATGACACGTCCAACATTACAATAGCCCAAAGGCAATGGTTGTCCCAACTTATTGAATACAGCCTCCAATGTAGGCTGTATACCGTCTGTTTTCAGTTTATCCAAAACCTGTTTAACTTTATCCGGCTGCTGGCGAGCCTTATCAATAAGATTCGCTTTGCCAAATTCCACCAACATACGTTCCGTACCAAGAGATACAAGCGTACGTGTTGTCTTGATAAGCACACAGCCTGCCTTCACGTTAGGAACTGGAACCTCTTCCAAAATAGTTTCACCAGACTTTAAGTCTTGAATAATCTGTTTCATAAGCTATTACATTTCACTTTGTAAAGGTAAGCATTTTACTTAACATTCCCACTCAAATAAGGAGATTATTGTATTTAAAATATCTAAGAGAACTGTTGTCTGTATTAATCTTTAAAATCATTGATTATAGTATGCAGTTCATTGTTGAATTTAATCTGAATACATACTGTAGATTTCAATACATTATACTCATTCGCAACTTCCTCCTTTATTAGCTGCAGCGAACTATGCCCATTGAATACAAAAGCCGCCCTGTCTGTAACCACACGATTATACTCAACAGACAAGACATGCACACCGGGAGAGATATGAAAATAGGCATCAGCAACAAACAAAGTGTTTTTTCCCTCAAGTGTATCTACAATCTCCATAGATGTATCTCTACACACAAAACTGCGACGACAGCAAACACCCTTCTCAGCATACCCGTTGTGGCATAGTGTAAATGAGTTTGGTCCATCCTCTTCAATAACTGCATGGGCCCGTTGTGCACAGCGGAAAGCACCCCAAACCTTTGAAGAGTCCTCACCGTCTATTACCACAGCATTATGAGCACGCGTAGAACGTTCATAACTTCTGCGCTCGCCAGCATCATAGGTTGATGTTCCTGTATCGATTACCAATTCACGACCGTTTACCCAAAGCAGGAATGTGGAACTGTCTGCATGTGCATGACCCAGATTATAGGAAACGCCTAATGGTGCCATATCAAGTATCGCCTCATAATTGTCGCGTACAATATGCCGGTACCCACTGTCGCCCAATGTTCCACGTTCCCATTTCAAACCTAAAGCCTCTGCATATTCACGAAGCTGAACCGGCAATAGAGCCACTCCGTCTGCAGAGTCATTCAGCAAAGGGATGCGATCTCCGGACACCACAATAGCATCCAGCCAAGCCAACATCTGACAGGCTTTTTCACCAAGCAAGCCCTTCAGTTCAGCCAAGCCGTCAAAAAGGTTCTCACTGACACTTTGCAACAGATTATAGCAGTCAAGCAAACGTTCAAGAATTACGCAATGATACATTGGACTTAGTTCGTAGTGAGCGCCATCATGCATAATTTGCTCTTCCAACTGTAAACTGACTATATTTTCTGCTTTTTTCCAAAAAACCGTGTCATGAAAATAAATTGCAGCAAACAACAACGAAAAACCATTCTCCAAATAATGATTTGCGAGCAAATGGCGTTCGGTATGCCTTGAAAGTATCTTGTACTGAGAATAAAGAGAAGTGTCAATCTTCTTGAGCTGAGCATCGGTCAACTCATTGCAATGCAAAGAGACAAATTTTATCCAGTTGATTCCACGCAACGAAATTGGATAAGAATCTGTTGCTATCTTATTGCAAGATACATCATCTATAAAACGTTCTATCCACTCCCAACCTTCAACAACCGGCAACAAAGGTTGCAAAAGAAAATCCATATAATTCAAATTATAGCGCCACAGGTCACCGAACGCACTATCATCCCATGCGCCGTTGAAATGATGTCTGATATTCAAGAATTCAAAAGTCCCACCACCTTTATACGAAACAGGTTTATTCGGGAACGCAGAGAATGAAACGGGGTTTCCTTTCTTATAAGAAGTGTATTCAGCCTTTTTTCCCAACAGTTTCCATAATTTAGCAAACACCTTATAATAAATCTGGAAATAGATTTGCTCCGCTTTCAGATGCCTGATTGTATGATAATATGTTAACAAGGACATAATGGAAATAATCAGATGATTAACGAATAGATATGCAAAATTTCATCTTCAACGCATACTTCCGGAGTATATTTTACACGTGGCTTTTGCATCAACAGAGGATATACTTTCCTGAACAGGTCGTCAGCATTCCCCGTTTCATACAACACCGTTTCTTTTGGTCTTGTACACACATCGCTGGCAACGACAGGCGTACCGAACTGTAACGCCTCTTTAACAGACACACCCTCCATATCGGTCATTGTAGGACGCAAGAACAGATCTGTTGCCGCCCACACTTCAAAACCGTTAACAGGAGATTGTATCACGAACAGGAAATTCTCCTCCAAACCAAGTCCATTAATCCTATCGAGACATTGCCTGTAGTATTCATGGTCAAATATTTCGGATATACAAAACACAAGACCGACATCCATGCACTTTTCGTGCACAAGCCTGTCCATCAAGGATATCAACTGGTCTATTCCATATAAATCTCCGTAGACATTATGTATTACCCTATGTGCATTAGCCGAAATCGTCAGCTCGTGTTTGGCGATAAACGTTGTTATGTCAGAATGCAAGCCTTTCAGTTCATCTTTGCCTGGTGATATATATGCAGGAAGAATCACAATCTTTTGCTCATCAATGTCAAATTTATCACGTAACAGTGGTGTGTACGTAGGGTCATTGTATATAACATACTTCACACGTCGTAACAGACGGTTGACAATCTTTCTTTTCCACCCGTTCAGAAGTATCAATCTGCGATTGTGCAAGGTTAATACAATACAGTGCCTCCACCCACAAAGATAAAGGAGCATCAGCAAATAGAAGTTCGTAAATTGGGCATGTATAAGTCTTTTGGGCAAAAAAAGTAACTTTAAGAACTCAAGCAACTTATTCTTTACATCAAGAACATACCCACAAGCAGAATCAGAAGCTGCAAAATTACGCATAACGATTTTCTCGTCTTTAGCATGCAGCTTATCTATAAGGCGTTTACAATAAATTGAAATTCCGCCTATTGGAGGAGGATAAAAACCCCATATCTCTTTTTTCATACCTTCTTGAAATAATCATTATTGATAACCAATGACTCAAAATCTTCACGTGTAACCCCATCTTTCCTTCTTGCATCAGAAAGCAACCGGCACACCAACTTGAATGAGCTCTGTAAAGACTTCTCTACTTTATGGAAATGATACAGGCAAAACGGAATATTCAATATCACCCAAAGCAGACAGAAAAGCACAGGCTTATGCAGTCGTATGTCTATAAAGCGGTTCAAGTAATGAAGAAAGAGTTTGCCCGTATTGTTCATTCTGCTACCAGAACCGCCGACCTTGTGATATATAAGGGAGTCAAGCACACATGCCATTGGAATTTTCTTTTCTCTCATGCGCAAAGAGAACTCAAAGTCTTCCTCGCCGAAGAAAAAGCGTTCTGTGAGCAAGTGACCGTTCCTGTCCAACAAATCCGGATAGAAGAAGAGAGCACATCCTGTCACAAAAGAGATAGGGATGTACTCATTCTCCTTGACATCGGAATCATAGCGACCGGCATAGTGATAACGGCGAAAACCGAACCGTAGTTTGCCGCCGCAGTTCCATATTCTATGCTTGTCGTAGAAATAATTTATCTTTGGAGTCAGCGCCCGATACTGCGGATGCGCTCCCGAAAAGGCATGCAGACGTTCAAGGAAATCAGGCATTACTTCTGTATCATTATTTAACAGAAGATAGCTGTCGGGAGCCATTTCGCGTGCCACCTCCAACCCTTTGTTATTGCCACAGGCGAAGCCATAGTTCCTGTCAAACGGTAGCAGACGTACATTCACGCAACACTGTTCATCTATCCACGATCTTATACGTGAGACAGAATCATCCGAGGAGCCGTTATCTACAACATAGACAACAAATTCGCCCTTGGCTTCCGCTAACGACTGCAAGCATTTCAATGTGTCATCAGCACCATTCCAGTTAAGTATTATAATTGCTGTCATTTACGTTTACTTATATGATAAATACAGAACAGGCACAGGAAGAACAACAGAATCTCAGAGAAGGACATCGCCCATGCAGCGGCCGTTGCACCATATACTGGAGCAAGCAACAGCATGAACAGTACACTGAAAAACCCTGTTACAAGCACGGAACGGAAAAAGTATACCTGTCCGTCCATATTGATAAGGCCGACTATGCCAACCAGATAATTTATTTCACCGAACAGTACCACTAATGTCATAATACGTATTAGCGGTACACATTCGGTAAACTCCTTGCCACAAAGGATATCCGAAACAAACGGGGCAAAAATATACAGCCCCGCAGCAACTGCCGCTACAACTGCCGTAAAAGGCAATGAAATCTTACGCAACAGGCGTACATTCTGTGCTGCCGTCTGACCTTTGAAGCGAAGACTGAGGTGGGGGAACAAGGCTTGTGCAGCAGGAGACAAGAGCGACTGGAAACCTTTGACAACCTTCTCCGCCGCGGAATAAAGGCCAACAACACTATCGGGAACAAACTGTTTGAGGATAATGACATTGGCATTACGGTAAAGATTCATGCCGAAAGTTGAGCCGAACACAGCACTTCCGTCCTTGAACTGAGCCAATATGTCTCTGAATGAGGAACGGTGAAAGCGGAGCCCGAACTGACTATAAACCAATACTATACTGAGCAACCCTGCTAACAGATAACCGCATGAATTGAGCAGAATAATCAAGCTGAAATCATCGTGTGAACGTACAACCACAAATATGAGAATTGTAAACAGAATCTTGGACGATGCATTTACAATGGTCATATATTTCATTTTCTCCATCCCTTGAAAGAGCCACACAGGAGTAAAGATATCCCCTATAACCATGCCTATTCCGTATATAAACATAAGAAGTCCGGCCTCATCCTTAAATACCAGACGGTAGGAAAGCATCAACAGGACAGATAATACAACGGCAATAATTCCTTTGCATGCTATAACCGCATTATATATACGTGAAACAACATCGTTGTCATCACGACATTGAGAGATTTGTTTGGTTGCTGAAAAATTGAACCCGTATGTACTAAAGAGTATTACATACTGAATAACAGCATACACATAAGAATAGGCACCATAGTTGGCCTTGCCGACTACATGCAGGATATATGGCAATGTTACCAAAGGTAACAGCACATTCAAACCATTCAGGACTGAAAGCGAGAAAAAATTCTCAATAAGTATCCTACCATTACTTTTACCCATAACACTCAGAAAAGGATTTTCACACCTCTATAATTCTCTACAAAACGTTCCCGATGCTCGTTGACTTTTTTATCAAAAACAGAACTGTAAGGAAAAAAAATCACATAGTACTTAGTACTCGGATAAATGTCAGACATGTCCCGTAAGTAATAGTAGCTTATATTAAACCCATACACAAACATGACACACGTCATTATTGTATATGTAACGCTAATATCGGAAATTTTTCTGTATATTATAGGATAGACAGTATTTACTATATACATGACAATATATGGAACAAAATAATTGACAAAGCGACTAAAACCTGCCATAGAAGTAGAGAAAGCATATATGACCACAGAGGCCATGACAATGGGGGTAAAGTCATATTCATCTTTTATCTCAATACGTTGCCGCACAAATATAGTTCCAATAATCGGCAAAAAAGAAAGAACCTGGAACAGAATACCAAAAACGCTTACCTCAAAATCCATATAAGAAAGTATCATTCTGCTTAACTGACCACTGATAGGCAAGCTATTAACTATTATTTTTGGCAAATTTACAATGTTCAGCAAGAAGAAAATTGCAACAAAAAAGATTACTTGTAATTTCCATGACGGTTTTTTAAACAACCAACAAGCAATAGGAAACAGGAACATTAAAAGTGCTGAATAGTGTATGTACAATGCTACCACACACGCAAGATAGTACAAAAGCCATTTTCTGTTTATCAGCCATGTTGTTGCTAACAGCATTATTGCAATACATAACACCTCACGCATTATTTCCATGCTGAAATAGAAATAATATCCAATGGCAAAGATTAGGATAACCGTAAAATAATAGCGAGGAGAATACTTGCGGAAACAATAAAAGAATATGGACAGGATTATTGTGGCATGTACTAACTGGAAAAAGACGAACTCCGATGAGAAACTCTTGCATATCGCCACGAATATATACCAGAGCGGTTGATACTCAGCCTCTTCAAAGTCGAAGTACTTAAGTTCTTCTATTGTTGGCCACCCGTCATACATAGACATGTACATCAAAGTGTCGCCACCAACTCTATAACGCAACCCTGCAAGAAGGATGAGTACAACCAAATTAAGGTAATACCATTTGTCCTCGCCACCGGTTTTTGCCATCCAATCGTATTTTACAACCGGTATTAAAAGCAGTATGAATACCAACAGGTACATCATCACTTACTTGTTCCTATGATTTTATGCCAGGATTTAAGAACAGAATCCTTAGCCAACACATATAATACAGCAAGCACAGCTCCGATGATTGTGTATAGAACGATCTTTGCAAGCCTCCCCATAGATGAAGCCTTTACGGGAATGGTTGCAGGCTCTAATGTTACAAATACCGGAGTTTTTTCCTTCACTTTAGCCTTTGCCAACAAATATTGCTGCGCCCACTGCGTATATAGCGCAGTCTTTAAATTTTTGTCAGCCTCCAACCTTTCTTTTTCTGCAATGACATACTCGTTTCTGATGTTCCTGTTATGGGTTATAAAATCTGCATAGCGTTTTTGGGAGACATCAAGACTGTCTTTTGCTTCAGAACACATACGTTCTATGTAAGCACAATCATCAATGGCCTTTTTTGTTCTGTATAATGTAATCTCGCGTTGCAAACGATTCATTATTGTATCCGCCATAGTTGCGGCCACACGTGAATCCCTATCTGTAAATGACAACGTGGTAACATTTGTCTTCTTGTCTACAAAAACACTTATTGCAGAATTCAGATTCTCAACCATTCCCATTTGCTTCTCAGAAAGCATATAAGGATTGAAACTATGGCTAACTGGAACATCTGGCGATGAAATAAAGATTCTTTTTACTGAATTCATTACTCTTGAAGGGAACATCTTGACATAATCCAACCATGTTCTTTCACGATAATGCCTCAAATATGCATAATATGTTGTATCAACAGTCTCCTCAAGGTTTTTAACCCTTACATCAAACAAAGATGTTAGAAAAGGTAAAGAACTGACAACATCAGGATACAGTAATGGGTATATAGCATCCCCCTCTGCACTTAGGCCAAAATCCACACCAACTATCGAGGCTAAAGAATTAATGCCAGAAACAGATTCTCCAGAAGCTTCAGGTGCAACAACAACTGCAACTGTATAACTCTTTGGTGTACTAAAAGCAATAATAATACCCAATAAAGCAAAACAGCATGCTACAACAACTACAAATTTCCATTTTTTAATTACATTGCTTATCATTTTAAGCAAATCAGCCTCTTTTATCAATGCTTTCTTTTCTTCCATATTTGCATTCATTTATTCCGCAGGTTATAAAAATGAATCACTTCAACAGATTAACCAGCGTAGCAATCATTGTCGCTATCGATGCAACGGAAGTAGCAATGGTCAACATCTCTGCTGTAGACATCTTGTTAGACACATTCTTGGTAGGGACAACAATCTCACAACCGGGCTTTATGTCGCCGCTTGAATATTTCGAAACTTCGCTTACACCGCCATTCATGTATATTGCATATACGTCACTCTTTTTGGCTCCGTCGGTATAGCCACCGGCATGCTTGATATAGTAGCTGAGTTTCTCCCCTTTCTTATAAGTCACAGTTATGGGATAACGCACCTCACCGCTAATCTTCACGGTACTGGTATATTGAGGAACTGTAAGCACATCGTTCTCTCGCAACACAATATCCTCCACACCACCGGGATCCTCCACTGCCTTCTTAAGGTTTATTGCAACAGGATACACATCACCAAGTTTGAGTTTAAGATTCATTAGTGAATCGGCAAGATTAATGTTATAATCATTCTCCGAACGCATGCTCTCCTCATACATCTGTATTTGGGACATTCTCATGACACCCTCGCGTTGAGCACGCTCTTCGTCGGTCATCTTGCGGTAGAGACGTGCACCCAAAGGATAGGCGAATTCTGTAATGCCACCAGCGGCTTTAACAAGGTCGCTTAGCCTATATTCGCGACTGTGCATGGCATAATCGCCTTCGAAATTCACAGCTCCTTTTACTGTAACACTCATAGTAACCGAATTCACAGGACTCTTGCGCACATGCACCTCATCAAAAGGCATAAGCACAAAACCAGGCTCTCCGTCAACCACGAAACCGTCCTTTATAGAGAAACTGTAAGACTCTGTAATGGTATCTCCCTCGGCCTGCGCGTTTGCATCAAATATCATTCGGTATACATCTACTTTGACCATTGATGCAACTTTTGTCAGGCCACCGGCTTGAAGGATAAAATCCTCAATGGTTGTATTTTCGGCATATTCGTAAACACCGGGAAAGTTTACCTCACCCGAAATCTTCAATGTTTCTTCGCCTCGCATATCATGGACCGAAGGTATAAAAAGGACATCCTCTTTGCGCAGCTGCACATCAGGCGCTGTTCCATTAATTATACCTTCAATATCAAGTGCAAGTACCTCAAGACGGCGGTCAGCCTTTCTGCGATGCATTACTGCACGTGCTGTGAAAGCATCCTCGCGCAACCCGTCTGCAGCCTCGATAAGTTCATATACTGTATTGATGGAGCCACCTGTCTCATACATTCCCGGGTGAAAAACAGCACCCTTAATCTCTACCATGTTAGAGAAACGCGGAATAATGGAATCTACATAAATTGAATCGCCGTCCATCAGCCTGAATGAGCCAAAAGCATCCTTTGCGACGGTATGTACAGAATATTCCTTTCCGCTCTTGCGTATAACCCTTATATTCTTGTCAAAGGCATCTCCTGTCATGCCGCCTGTATACGACAGCAGGTTTTTCAGAGTTTCATCTGCCTTCATCTCATATTTCATCGGGCGCTTTACCTTACCCTGAATATTGACAACGGCATCATAAGACCCCACTATGACAAGGTCATTATCCTGCAGACGGATGTTGCCCTTGTTATTACCATTGACAATGTAATCATACACGTCGATATTCGACACCTGCTTTCCGTTCCTGAACACCTTTATGTCACGGAGCGTTCCTGTCTCGCTTATTCCGCCCGCATTGTACAAAGCATTGAATAGTGTAGAGAAAGCACTCATTGTATACGAACCGGGAACTTTGACATCGCCAACGACCTCAACCTTCACGCTACGTGTCGCACCCACAGACAAAGCGATGGTAGAACCGCTGAACGATTCACCAAGAATTTCCTTGACCTTCTTGTTTGCAACCGTGACAGTCAGACCTGAAAGCCTAATGGGACCTACTCCCTCAATCATGATATATCCGTCGGGAGAAATCTCGCTGTCAAAACTCTGTTGAGAATCTCCCCAGACATCAATGATAATCTGATCACCGGCACCAAGCTGATAATCTGCAGGAGTCGGGATGTTCACTGCAGGTTCAAATGTCAGCAACTCGTTATTGAACAGATTGCGGCCATAGACCTCATCCCTGCCAATCAAATTCTGATAATAGGCAAGAGAGTCGATGTCAAGGAACGACATCTCATTCTGAAGCATTTTTTGTCTCTCTTTCCCATTATATTTTGCTTTTTGGTCGACAAGCATGAAGTTCTTGCCCTTGTTATCTTCACTCTTCCTATTGCCTGCCCTATTACGGTCAACACCCGAAACATTCACAGCACCAAGACCATTCTGTTCCTGTTCGTATTTGGTCTTGATACGGCGTAATTGTGCCGGTGTAACTCCTTGCCGCAAAAGTTTCTGTGCAATAGCCTTCTCATCACTACCTTTTTCTTTCTCGGCAACAACGATATTTATAACCTGTTCATCGGTCAGTTTCTGTGCCAAGGCATACTGAAAAGAGAAAAAAAAGGTGAAAAATAAGAAAAGAATGTATTTTTTCATTATTAGAATTTTTTACCGTTGACGATATAGAATGCTGTTGTAAATATCAACTTTGCATCGAGCCACAAAGAGCGTTTCTGCAAATATTCAAGGTCCATTTTCAAGCGCGTAAGCATCTTCTCCATGGTATCGGTGTAACCGTTATGGATAGTCGCCATTGACGTAAGACCCGGACGCATCAGAAATATATAATCGTAATCGGGATTCTCTTTCTTAATGAGGTCGATGAAATACTGGCGCTCAGGACGAGGACCCACGAAAGACATATCGCCTTTCAGCACATTGAATAGTTGGGGTAACTCGTCGAGATGATGTTCACGCAAGAAACGTCCGACTTTTGTGAGACGTTTATCTTTTTTCTCTGCAAGTTTCGGCATGCCGTCGTCTTCCGAATTGACACGCATTGTGCGGAACTTGTATATATTGAATGGTTTGCGTTTATAACCGATTCTCTCCTGCTTGAAAATGACACTGCCTTCATTCTGAATACGCAGCATAATGTAGACAAGCAGAAAGACTGGAGACAAAAGCACAAGTCCAAGGAAAGAGCATACAAAGTCAAAAACACGCTTTATTGCACGTTCAAAGACATTCATCCCATCTGTAATAACCATTTTACTCCCTATTTTTTAATGAACTTATATGATAAGTTATTAATTAAACTACCTTTTAACAAAAATATTGCAAAGAAAACACTTTTTTTCGTTCAAAAAAAGTAATTCTACAGCCAAATGGAATTCACTATAATAAAACAGCGATAATCGACAGAGCAAAACCCTTTGTATTTCAGCACATTAAAGACATTTATATACAACTACAGACATTGTACACATACATTCGTAAAAACATCTGTCAGAACTGTTTCGGGATAATAATGGCTTAGTATCTGAGAATATGTATACCCTTTCTCGCCCATCATTGCTGCGCCTATCTGGCAAAGCCCCACTCCGTGCCCCCAACCGGCACCTTTAAGCACAAAGCGCAAGGAGTTCCCGGTTGAAACCTTGTCCACGACAAATGCCGAGCTATAAAGGTGCGTTCTCGACAGCCAACGCCTGATTTCGAGTTCCTTGCCGACTGTCATTGTACATTTGCTGCCAACCACACGCAGTTTTACCAAACGACCCGATTCGGCCCGTTCAACAGGGAGCAGTTCCTCTATTATGCCGAAATCTATTCCGGAACGTTCATTTATTATATCCGACAATTCCTCTTGCGAATATTCCACTTTCCACCGATAGAAATCATTCGTTTCCTGGTCATATCCGTTGAGTATCTGCGACAGCACCTTCGAATCATCGGTAGAACAGAACGATGGCGGAACAGTCTCAATCCAAGCCCTTGCACCCTCTTCCGTTGTCAGGTCGGGCATCATAACATCACCGTCAACATCTCTGAAAGCCCTAAGATAGCCATAATCCTGTTCCTCCCAACATGCCGAAAATCGTTCCGTGACACCTCCACAGCATTTGCTGAAACGTGCATCACAAACCTCCCCATCGTATTTAAGGACAATATTGCATGTCTCCCTTACAGCGCGCTCTACATTCGGATTCATTGCACGTGTAACACCCTGATAACGCTGACAATGATCATCGGCACAGAAGTCGAACAGCTTGTGGTCTTCACGTGCATACCAGCGTATAATCTCATTTTCGCCTTCCCGGCCCAATATCCCTGCCGCATATCTGTTTTTCCTATGCAGTTGGGCATACAGCCAGCTGCGCGATATTACAGCATGAGCCTTCAAGAGTTCTAGGGATGATGTCGACGACATTTCGCTCGATATGACACTTACAAGATAATCCTCAACAGCGATACGGTTTATTGCACGTACCTCACCATCCTCGACAATAAAACGCAGTTCCCCTTTGAATGTCTGGTCCTCAAGCCTTTGCCAATGAAAACCGACACCAATCACAACATCGTGCAATGTAAATCGCGAGTCATCGCCACTCGGAACGAAAGAGATTGATTCATATTCGACACCATTGAACAGAAGTTTGCCATTCTTTACAGAAACCGTATTCCATGTTCCGATGATTACGGCTGCCGAAGAAAAATTCCCCACAAGGGCGAAAACAATCTCTGGAGAACGCAATATACCTATATCGACGCTTTTCATGATTTCCATTCAATATTCCCGGCTATAGCATCTGCCGTTTCGCGAGAAACTGCCACCTCCTGCAGGATTGATGCAGCCTCATCGGCAGTCATGTTGTTGAAATCTTCTTCACGGGGAGTAACGACAAGGCCCGCCATATCCAATGCACCAGGACTCACCATACGTTGCCCGACACCGCTGCCGTAGCATGCAGGACGATGGAGAGAACGTGGAATGACGATTGTCACATACCCCTCATTGGCTGTATAGCAGCATATCACATTCATCCTCGGCTCCGTTTCATCAACGGCAACAGGCATTGCCGCCGACAAAGAAGCGAACATCTCCTTCGAAAAGGAGACACTGCGAGAGAGTATCATGAAGAAAGGCACAATATATGATTTCACATTAAACAAGGCACCGTCGTTCCCCACGCATACCGACTCCATTCCGCAAGAGACGGCATCCATAAAACCGTTGCCCAGCAACGGTATCCTTGACTTTGAAACTGCCTGAAGATGAGCATGATCGGGAGCCGAAGCACCGCATTTTGCGCCATTATAGAAAACAGCGACATCATCTTGCCACTCTCTCGCAAGAAGAAGCATTCCTGTGTAAAGGCAGCTGATATTCTGCGGTGAATGCTCTTTAAAAGGCAATGTAAAATGAAACGGCAATATCGGATAGGGATTCACAAGTATATCCATAAACGAGAAAGCCTGCTCGGCAAACTGTTCTGACGGCCTGTTGCATTCACACAAGAAACATTTTCGGTCAGCAACAGAATGGTTATCGACCTTGGCAGCAGTAGAAACCATGCGTGCCGGGTTGAACTGCAGTTCAATACCATTTTCGAGTCTCTTTGTCATCACATCCGAAAGAGCCTTGAAACGGGAAGAGGCTTCAGGCCAACGGCTCAACTGCTCTTCAAAGAAATGCTCAAGTTGCCCACTTGACGGAACCCTCAACCTTTTCATAAGTCCGATACGCGCCTCAAGTTCTTCGGTGCGCAAAGAATCCTTGTAGAGATTATGCGCATTGACCTTCTCATGCGATAAAGCCGCATCGGAATTCCCACCCCACCGACGGCACAGATAAAGCACATCGTATATACGTCCGACCTTGTAGCGTCGCGATATTTTCAAGCCTACGGCATAGTCCTCACCATAACTCACATTAGGAAAACCGATTTCTCTTATTACGGGAGTGTAGAACGCACGTGGTGCGCCAAGCCCGTTTATGCGCAATGCATTGTTGCGTCCGTTATCCTCGCTCCACTCACGATGGTCTATTATACCCGGCGGCAATGTATTGAGATTGAAATCACAAATACGATATGTTCCGACCAGCATGGCACATTGTTGCTTATAGAAACCGTCTACAATACGTTGGAGAGTATCCGTATCGCTGTAAAGGTCATCACTGTCGAGCTGCACGGCAAAACGCCCGCAAGCACTGCTGTTCACAGCAAGTTCCCAACAACCGCCGATACCCAAGTCGTGCCTTTCAGGAACGATGTGCACCACACGGCTGTCGGCAAATGAATCCACGATATTGCCAGTATTGTCGGTCGAATGATTGTCAACGACAATTACATTGAACGGAAAAGAGGTCTTCTGTCCGAGTACCGATTCTATTGCATCAGCTATAGTCGATTCACGGTTAAGGACAGGGATGACAACAGAAGCTTCGACAGGGAATTCTCCTGCAGTAAGGTCTATATCCTCATATATACACGGAGGCAGACACGCTCCTATCAGTTTGAGGTGTTCTGTACACACACTCTCCATTTCAACCTGCACGTCACGCTGCGCCGGATTGACATAATCAAACTGTTTCTCTCCACTCTTGCGGGTATCGCTTTCGTTCTCTGTATACACAAACTCCTTGAAATGAAACAAGGAACCTGCACGGCTCATGGCGAGACGCAGCTGGTAAAAACCTGCATATCTGTACTCTCCGGAATTGCCGTTCAAATACCCCTTCAGTGCCGATGTGCGGAACAGAATCAAAGAGCCGAAATCGAAATCATTGCGCAGACTTCCGGCAAAGCAGTCGATTACCGGAGCATCCGAGACCACTCCGTCAATCTCTTTTTTGTAATCGGAATAGACCATGGATGCCGATTGCGGAATCGCATCACACATCCTATCAAAAGTATCTGAATCTACACGTATCCCCTCTTTGGCCATGTATACTACATAGTCGGCTGTCGCACGCTGTGCCATATCGGCAAATACGGCAGTAGCGTCAAGTGAGTCGGTATTCAAGACCGCAACCTTAGCCGGCAATTCAGAATCTCTTTGCCCGGCACTCCAGAGCCACACACGCTCAACATTGGTGTTGTCTATAAGATTCCTGACAAAATCCAATCCTTCACAACCCGACGGAAACGGCATAAATATCTCTAAAGAATGTTTCCCCATATATTTTCCTATTTGAATGCGAAATTAATAAAAAATGCCAAACTACACATAAAATACAGAATACAAATAGCTTTTACCGAACATATACACGCGCATACACGGTCCTTATATATATTAAAACGCCTAATGTTGGCATGATTCACTTTTTTGCACTATCTTCGCAGTAGGATTGCATAAAAGACACACCAGCAGCACAATTTGTATAAAAATGGAAAACTGCAGACAAAATCTGTCGGGAATGACACTCGATGCGCTCAAAGAGGTTGTAAGAGAGGCCGGGATGCCTGTTTTTACATCCAAGCAGATAGCCGATTGGCTCTACAAGAAGCGTATCCGCTCCATTGACGACATGTCAAATATATCATTGAAACACCGCCAGTGGCTGAAAGAGAGATACCAGGTAGGATACAAGGCTCCTGCCGATGCCGCACGTTCGGTAGACGGGACAATAAAATATCTGTACGAAGTAGACAACGGGCATTATGTTGAAGCAGTATTCATTCCGGACGGAGAACGCGCCACCCTGTGCGTATCCTCACAAGTCGGCTGCAAGATGAACTGTCTCTTCTGCATGACAGGTAAGCAAAAATATACAGCAAACCTGACATCAAACGAGATTGTCAACCAGATAATAGCCCTTCCCGAATTCGACAGGCTCACAAACATTGTGTTCATGGGCATGGGAGAGCCTTGCGACAACATCGACAATCTGCTTCAGGCCATAGAGATTCTGACATCGGAATATGGTCTTGCCTGGAGCCCTCATCGTATTACCGTATCATCAGTCGGGGTGCGGAAAGGGCTTAAAAGGCTGCTTGATTCCGGGGATTACCACATTGCAATAAGCCTTCACCACCCTATCCCCGAAATGCGCAGTGAGATAATGCCGGCAGAAAAAGGTTTCTCTATCACAGAGATAATAGAACTGCTCGGTCAATACGACTTCAGCCACCAACGGAGACTCACTTTCGAGTATATCGTGTTCAAGGATATAAATGATTCAATGTCCCACGCACGAAAGCTCCTGAAACTGCTCCAGAATGTCGATTGTCGCATAAACCTCATACGATACCATGCAATTCCCGGCGTTCCTTTGAAAGGTACAGAAGAGGAAAACATGTTGCAGTTGCGTGATTTCCTCACAAAGAACGGGCTGTTTACAACAATCAGAGCATCACGTGGAGAAGATATCTTCGCAGCTTGCGGAATGCTCTCGACACTTAAACAAGAGAAGAACAAAGATAATTAAAACTGATTATACCATGAAAAAGCTATTTTTACTCCTGGCAGCAGCACTCATAGTCTCATGCAGCAACAACAGCATAATGCGACGCGCAGCAGCCGGAAATCCCTATGAGGTCCTTGTTGTATGCGATGAAGAGTTCTGGAATGCTCCTGCCGGAAGAGCATTGGAGGCTGTTCTTGATACAGATATTCCCGGACTTCCGCAGTCGGAACGTTCATTCAAGATATCAAGAATCGATGAAAACAGTTTTTCGGGGATGTTCAAGCCTTTCCGCAACATCATAACAATAGACATAAACGACAAGCTGTACACAAAAACCTCATTCAAATACACAGAAGACCCGTTCGCTTCACCGCAGATGGTAATGACGATACAGTCCCCCGACAGGGCAAGCTTTGAAGAGTTTGTAACAGAGAATTCACAGGTGATTGTGGATTTCTTTACAGCCTCAGAGATGAACCGACAGATAGAAAAACTCAAGAAAGAATACAACACTGCAGCATTCGACACTATAAACAAGATGTTCGACTGCGAGTTTCTGGTACCTGCAGGTCTTACCGGACAGAAGAAGGGGAAGAACTTCCTTTGGGTGTCGAATTTCAACAGTCCGGTACCCGAGATACAGAGTTTTGCAATATACAGCTACCCCTACACATCTGTCGACAACTTCTCAAGAGAGAACTTCATACATGTACGTGACTCTGTTATGAAAAAGAACCTCCCCGGAGGAAAGCCCGACCAATATATACAGACCGATTCCATGTTCGTAGATATAGTAGAATCGTCACATAAGGACCGTTATGTACAGATTGCACGAGGACTTTGGTATATGGAGAATGACATGATGGGCGGACCATTCGTATCACACTCGATGGTTGATGAGGTAAACGGCAGAGTTATTGTTGTAGAGGCATTCCTCTACGCGCCGAACAGGAAGAAAGGCAGCATGATGCGCAATCTTGAAGCATCACTGTATACAATAAAGCTGCCGGCTGACAAGAAGATAGAAAACAGCATACACATACCGGGTGTTGTTGTTGAAGCACAGAAATAACATAAAACACTATAGCACAATGCAAGAAAAAGAGAAGATAAGGGTCGGAATCACCCAAGGTGACATCAACGGCATCGGATACGAAATAATATTCAAGACATTCGAGAACCCGGAAATGTTCGACATATGCACTCCTATAGTATACGGTTCGCCCAAAGCGGCTGCATACCACCGCAAGGCACTCGACACAGAAGTATCATACAATGCGATAGAAAATGCAGAGGATGCACAGCCGGGCAAACTGAATATAATCAACTGCAACAGCGACGACCTTCACATTGAGCTTGGAACAAGCAGCAACGAGGCCGGAAGGGCTGCATTCGAAGCACTTGAGGCAGCCACAAAAGATTACAGCAAAGGGTTGATAGACGTTCTGGTGACTGCACCGATAGAAAAAAGCACAATACAGAACGAGCAATTCAATTTCCCCGGACATACGGAATATCTGCAAGAGTGCTGCGAGGGAGAGAAAGCTCTGATGATACTTTGCAGCGGCGACCTGCGTGTTGCTGTGGCAACATCGCACATGGCACTGCGCGACATACCCTCTGCAATAACACCGGAACTGCTCGAGGAAAAGATAACCTTGCTCGACAAGAGCATGAAAGAGGACTTCAACATAGATGCTCCAAAGATAGCAGTCCTGTCGTTAAACCCGCATTCCGGCGACAACGGATTACTCGGCAAAGAGGAGATTGAGACAATCACACCTACCATACGCAAAATGAACGACAGTGGGATATTCTGCTATGGACCTTTTGCAGCAGACGGTTTTATGGGAAGCGGAAAATACAGATGCTTTGATGCTATATTGGCAATGTACCACGACCAGGGACTCGCTCCACTGAAGGCACTCGCCATGAACGACGGAGTGAACTTTACTGCAGGCCTGTCGATATTGCGCACATCACCGGCACACGGCGTTGCATTTGACATAGCCGGCAAAGGCATTGCCGACGAAGGTTCTTTCCGTCAGGCAATATATGCCGCAATCGACATCCATCGCAACAGAGAATTGTACAGGAATGCACGTCGCAACCCTCTGCGCAAACTGTACTTTGAAAAACGTGACGACAGCAACCGCCTGAACCTGCAGCAGGCCGACAACGATATCTGACAATGAAATACGCAATAATCGCAGCCGGCGAAGGTTCAAGGCTTGCCAACGAGGGGATAGATGTCCCAAAGCCACTCATAAAGATACAAGGCGTTCCTATGATAGAACGTCTTATAAACATTTTTGCAGAACACAAGGCAAGTTCAATAAGCATTATTGTAAACAGCCGTCAACCCGAGACTGTCGCAAAAGTGAAAGAGATGGATTCCGGTTGCATAATAGACCTTATTGTCAAGGATACCGCAGGTTCAATGCACAGTTTCCACGAACTGTCACAATTTATCCGAGGTGAAAAATTCTGCCTCACGACAGTCGACACAATATTCATGGAGGAGGAGTTCAACTCATTTATCGAAGCCCTTGAGGAATGTGAATATGACGGTATAATGGCCGTTACCGATTACATTGACGATGAAAAGCCACTATACATAGAGACCGACGACGAGTTGAATATAACAGCATTCTGCGACAAGCCTGCACCAACGACACGCTATGTATCGGGTGGCATATACGGACTTACTCCTCGCGCAATTGAAATCCTTGACTCATGTATGGAGAAGGGAATTGAACGTATGCGTGACTTCCAACGCGAACTTGTAAATAGCGGAATGCGCCTCAAGGCATACCCCTTCAAGAAAATCATTGACATAGACCATGCCGAAGACATTGCCAAGGCAGAGAAATTCCTCTCCGAACCATGAGAATTGCATTAATAGCACGGAGCCCTGAACACTCGCCCAACATGGGCAAAAACGACACTGCCATTCTTGAATGTGTTGCCGAAGAACTTTCAAGGATGGGTGCAGAAGTCTATCGGATAGAAAAAGACACTCCTGTCCCGGACGGTACAGATGCAATATGCCACATGGCACGAGGGGAAAAGACATTGAGCCTCATTGAAGAGGCTGAAAGACGTGGAGTCATCGCTGTCAATCCTGCTGATGCAGTAAGGAAATGCTCACGGATAGACTTCATGACAATGCTGCTTGAATGTAGAATAAAGCAGCCCCATTTTGAGATAATTGATGCCGGAGACGATTTAAACAGGCTATGCTACCCTGCATGGATAAAACGCGCGGATGGCTGGAGCTGTCACAAAGACGATGTATGCTACGTAGAATCTGCGAGCGATGCCGAAACTGCTATTGCAAGAATGAGCACAAGAGGAATAAACAGATACATATGGAGCAAACATACAGAGGGAGACATCGTAAAATTCTATGGTATAGGAGGAACGTTCTTTCATTGCAGCTATCCAAATCCAGAAACTACAAAATTCGGACTGGAAAGGTTCAACGGCAAGCCATCGCAATATGAGTTCAACAGGCATGAGTTGGAGACTATTGCTGTAACTGCAGCCAAAAGGCTCGGACTTGTGGTATATGGCGGCGATTGCATCATAACGAAGAATGGAGAAATACTTGTTATCGACATCAATGACTTCCCGAGTTTCTCATCGATAAGAGAAAAAGCTGCACGGATGATTGCAAGACTGATAACTGTAAAAACAGACAAAATATAAAAAGATGAAGAAAGAGGATAGAGAACTATATAAGACATCAATAAAGTCGGCCGACACAGAAGAGTTTCTTGATATGTGGTTCTACCGCCCGTTAGGTTTCCGCTGCGCATTATTCTTCAGGAACATAGGAATACACCCCAATGTCGTAACCATTATCTCCATTTTTCTTGGCATAGCGGCCGGAATCTGCTTTTTACAAGAGAGCCTCCGCTGGAACGCACTCGGCATATTGCTTCTCATGTGGGCAAACCTGTACGACAGCACTGACGGCCAATTGGCACGCATAACCGGTCAAAAGACACGATGGGGACGCATACTGGATGGCTTTGCTGGAGACTGCTGGTTCTTCTGCATATATTTTGCCATAGCTGCAAGGGAGACATTCCAGCCAATCCCGTTTGCACCCGAATACAATTGGGGTGTCATAATATGGATTCTTGTCTCTTTCTGCGGATTTTGGGTCCACGGTTCGCAATGCCAGCTTGCCGACTACTACAGGAACATACACCTCTATTTAACAAATGAAAAGAATGGCAACGAATTCCATAATTCAGATGCACAACGCAAAGAGTACAAGGCTACACCTTGGCGAGGAAATTTCTTCTGGAAAATATTCCTCAACGCATACATTGCATACGTAGACAATCAGGAACGGATGTCGCCTGATTTCCAGAAATTCATAAGGAAAGTGCACGAACGATACGGGACAGACATCCCAGAATGGCTGAGGAAAGAGTTCCGCAAAGGCAACCTTCCACTGATGAAATACACCAACATACTCACATTCAACTCACGCGCCATAATGTTATGCATTGCAATGCTGACAGGAGAACTATGGATGTACCTTGCCTTTGAACTTATTGTACTCATGTTTATTTTTGTTTACATGCAACAGAAACATGAATCACTTTGCAGAAGACTCACCATAAAGATTGAAGAAGATGAAACCTGTTAAAGGAATAATATTCGATTACGGTGGCACCATAGATACAAACGGAGTACACTGGGGAGAGCTTATCATAGAACAGTATCGTGAAGCCGGCATACCGATAAAGGAGAAGATGCTCCGTGACGCATACGTCCATGGAGAACGTATGCTTGCAAAGAACCCGATCATAAAACAGGAAGACACATTCCTCTCACTGTTGAGAAAAAAGATGAGGTTGCAGTTCGAATACCTTGCAGAACATACTGACCTTGACTGCATCTGCGAAGAAAAAGCCATGGAAATTGCCGGCAAATGTTACCAAAAAGTCCTTGACACAATGAAGACTACAATTCCTGTAATCGACAGCCTGCATCGTCGGTACAGGATGGTTCTTGTGACAAACTTCTACGGCAACATGCATACAGTCCTTGAAGAGTTCGGACTTTCGGACTACTTCTGCAATATCATCGAATCATCGGTTGAAGGAATACGCAAACCCGACCCAGCCCTTTTCTCTCTTGGTATAGAAAGGCTTGGTACAGAAGCAAACGAAACACTTGTCATAGGTGATTCATATCGCAAAGACATATATCCTGCAGGCACATTGGGCTGCACTACTGCATGGCTCAAGAACAGATGTTGGGAAGAAGAGGCGGTTGTTCCCGGACATGAACCGGGATTCATAATCAATTCACTCGAAAAACTCCCGGACATCGTCGAAAGAATTAAATAAAGTTCACAGAACAGAATACGATATACACATGTTTCATAAAAGGAACTGATTTATAACCATAAAAAGTACCTTTATGAAACAGAAGCTGATAACTGCATTTTTGGCAGCTGTTGCATGCTGCCCGTCAATTTCACAGACAACTCCGGAAAGTTACAAGGCAACACATAGTGACAGTTGCTGGTATTTCTCGTTCGACTATAACACGCCTAAGGTTGCATCGGACGAGGGCATGCTCGTAATAACCCACCTCTGCACTCCCGACACCTGTATAAGTTCGGCAACACGTCACATACAGGGCAAACGATACTCGAAAAGGTATGTGAAAAAATACGGCATGCAGCCGGAGAACATGAGAAAGGGAGACAACTCATGCACGCTGGCAATCCCGGAAGAGGCAATCAGAGATACCGTATACGGGATAACATACTGTGAATACAGCGACAGGAACGGAACCGAATATATGTGTGATACCGTTGCAATCTGTCTGCCCAAGGCACCGCCCATGAGTTGCCACATGGTAGAAAGCGCACCGTCTATTGCCGACCATCTCGCATCCGAACATCCGTACATAAGGAATATACGTTACTACACACCGCTCGATGCCGAGAATATACAGAACGTAAAGATTACTCCGAACGTCGTCCGATACACGACCAACAGCAGGAAATTCGACCCTGAATATCTTCAGAATGCAAAGAGCATAGACGAACTGATGTCTATAATAGACGATGTGCTTAAAGACAGTACAACGACCATAGAAGCCATACAGTTTGTCGGATACAGGTCGCCAGACGGAACTGAGAACAAATCGACAGGACTTGGATATTCCCGTGCTATGGCAATACGCGACCACATACAGAAGCAGCACAATCTGCCCGATTCTATTTTCGAAATTGCCGATGGCAACAAGAACTGGAATATGATATATGCCGACATAACAGAACTGGGCGCAGCCGGTTCCGACACCTTGATTGCACAACTGATGAGAGAGCCGGACATAAACAGACGGGAGAGCATTCTGAAAAGGCACAATGGAGGACAACTTTATTTAGAATTGACGGAGAGAATGTTTCCTGCACATCGTATGGCATGCTGCACGGGAATATACTACAGCAATAACCCCGACAGCATAGCAGCCAAACTCAATGAGATTGTAGAGGAACTTACCAACAACCCTGAACCCGATTATGCAAGGCTCATCCACGAGCTCAAACATTACAGGGACGACCCACGTGTACTCAACTTGAAGGGAGTCATGGAATACCGTCGCCACCACAGACATGCAGCCGAACAGGCTTTTGCACGTGCTGCCGTAATGGGAGACAGCCAAGCACTTACAAATCTGGAAATTGTTGAAGCAAACAAGGAAAGAAAATAACTCCAACAGTATATATGTGGCCAGTATTCAATAACTGCCACATATATACTATTTCATAAGGAACCTCATTATTGCACCCATAAGTTTTGCCCGTTGTTTGTCACCGGCAACACTCTCAAAGGGAAAACTTGTAGTCAGTACACGATAATCACCTGCATATGCAACACCTGCGCTCTCTCTGCATCCTTTGAAGACGAAAGACACAAAAGCATCGTTTATAGGGACAAGGATATCGGGACGCGAAACCGCATAACACTCCTCATTTACAGTGCGTCCCACTTTGAGTTCAAGACCGGAACCAGAAATCACATTCTCGGAAAGATCGGCTACAGTCCCACCGTAATCAAGACGCAACACATCTCTCAAGAAGGCTCTGTCGCTCTTGTTCTTCACCATGTCACTTGCTATAAAGGCTCCGCTTGTCAACAAACAGCCGCCACTTTTACAGTATTCTGCAACCTTCCTCTTCAATTCATCCGGGAATGTCTTGTACAATCTGCCGTTACCGAGAAAAACACCCTTGCCACCCTGCTTCTCTACACCGAGAATAAGGTCTACAACCTCATAGTCTTTCATGTCGACATCGCCGCAAATCACAGCCTCACGTCCACACGACACAAAACTTATTCCATTTTCGGCAAGTGCCTTGCCATGAATATACGGATAATTGAACGAATTGCCGGCAACAAGCATTCCTTCATACTCGTTACCGCTCAGACCCATACCGTTTTCAAAACCTATATTGGTACGCAAGAAATCAAGTTGCGGACCGCAATATTCCGGTGTACGCATATAGGGCACACCGGGATCGCTCTCCATATCAAAACCGGCTTTGTCGGGTGTACTGATTGCCTGGGGGGCTGAGAGACGGTAAAAGCCGTTCACCACAAGGACTGTACCTTTCGATTTCTTGGCAACAAACAGCGATAGTTCCTCCGAAGGCATACTTTCACCCCCTTCATTCAAGGCAGCCACCTTGAAACTGTATTGGACATTCTTCTCCACTTCAACAGAATAATGCGGAGAGTCAACCACCGTACCGTTGTCATAACCGCCCCCATTCTCACGCTTGTACACCACATACCTTTTTGGTTTGGCTGTGGGTTCAAGTGGGTCGTGCGAAGGCCTCCACTTTAAGGAGGCAGTACCTTTATCATCTGAAAGCGATATACTGAAATGAGTCACCGGCAATGGCTGTACCACATATTTCCTGCCATGCACATAACTGATATGCTTCAGCAACGACTTGTAGACTGAACGTGCTATGACAAATTTGAAACACGGGTCGTGTCCATAAAGCATATCTGTAAAATTCTGGTGTGAAAGTGACTCAAAGATGACAGACGGGACAAATGGCTCACGCGATTCACTATAACTGCGGTCAAGTATTCCACGTACCGGCCACCTGAAACAGTAAGTGCTTGCAATATCCTCCTGAACATTATTCAGAAGATAAGAGATTAAATCACGGGACATATATCGTGAACGTCCGGTCGAGAGAGTATCACCGTTGTGCTTTGTTGTAACAACTCCAAGAGAGCCAATCACAGAATCATCTTTTGAATACCCCGCATCGGAGTGGAAGCCGAATGACAGTTCTATCGGGACATTAAGCCCTGTAGTATCGGGATTATAAACCGAGCCTCCGGAAAGATAGTTCACTGCATGGGAACGGCAAGCGACATCTTCCCTATAGTCACTTTCACCATTATACACAGAGTACACTTCACGTGGGAATCCTCCGGTCTGAAGATTATATCTCGCAGCCTCAAGATAACGGGGCTTACCGCTTGACAATGGCAAGGAATCGCCTCGGACAACATTGCCCATACCTCCGCCGAAACGTACGGCATCGGCGCTTACAACACCTTTGTAGGCACTTCTGTTGGTAAGGCGCACACCTTGCCCACCTACCTTACCTTTCTCGAAGTGGAAAGTACCGAGGTAGACCCATGTTCCGCCACCCATCTTCTGGTTTACAGTGAATTGTGTGCTTCCTCCACTATGACTCACAGTGTAACGTGCATCGGGAACCGAATTCTTGAATGTGCGGTATGCTACATACACTGCATATTCACCGCTTTCGGGGATATGAGGAAGCCATTCTGCAACAGATTCGGAACTCTTCTTGTTCTGCACCGCCGACACCACCCTTGATGTTCCATCGACAAACGGATTATCACCGTCGGTATAGTACTCTTTGCCTGGAGCATATCCTGTCTTATAGTTTTTCCATTCTGCATCATTGCCGTCATCCTCGACATATCTGCTATTTTCAGAAACAATATCATTATCCACTATGACACAATTCGGTTGCCAGTTACGCTCACGAGGCGTATACACCAATGCACCGGCATTCTCGAGCATAGGCATGAGGAACGGGACAACGATAGACTGCGTGAACAGGTCCTCTGTAGTGCAGAACAGCGATGGACGCTGCCACTTCCATGCATTGTCATCACATGAGTAATAATAGCCGTGGCTCTGCCACAAGGCCAGATGAGATTTATCGAGTCCTTTTGAAGCTGTATAAGGGCGTGAGACATTCTTCACCCATGGCATACCATCATATGCAATATCCCTCCACAACCTCTCTTCATCAATATCTTCTTTACGGTAGATGTTTGGTACACGCTCATCAATACTGTGTCCTCCGTACACGACTTCTAAAGAATATTTCTGGAGAGATTTAGGTAACAATTCCTTCAGTTCACTGTAAATTGTGTCGACCATTCCGGGGGTAAACGGCTGGCCTGCAAACGCTTCATTCGAATGTATTACAATTTTTCTTGCAGTATTGTTGATTACTATATTGTTACGTTTGCGGTCGAGACCGGAATACTTTAATGCCACGCGAGGCGATTTGTAATTCTTGAAGTAATCCGCAATCGAACGTGAAACGGCTCTGTCAACATTTTGCGCCGACAGAACCGTTACACATATAATACAGGCGGCCAATACCGCCAGACGTTTAATCATATAATACTATTTTGCACCTGCGAGCTTGTTTATCTCATCAAGCAATGCCTTTGCATCAGCATTGAATGAATCACACAACGAATTGAAATATTTTTTTGCCGGCATGCCCGGCTCTACATGGCTTACACGTGCAATATAATCGTTATTCATGCTGAATATCCTATTGAACAGGTCAACCCATGCAGCCACATCACCTTCTGCATTATAAGAGAGCAGGAATGCATCAGTAGCCAGACCGTCAGACACAAATGTAATCACCTTCTTGAGATTTTTTCTACTTGCCATAATTCAAGATTCTGTTTTAATGGTTTAAACAATACAATTGTAAAGATACACATTTCCAGGACAACTCACAACAATTGTCAAAAAAAACAGGATATTTACACGGTTCATCAATAAAAAAGGCTAAACAATTTTAGTTTTTCATAAAAAAGAGCGAAATTTGCGTTAACTTTGAATCAAAAAGAGGTTCGATATAAAGAGATTTTAATTTTTTGAATACGTTAATCGGACACTGTGGCCAAGCATTCCTACAGGCAGTGCTTGACGCAGTCCCACAAACCGTTTTAGAAACATGAAAATAAGCGCACTACAAAAAGCGAGGGCTACCTATCAGCCCAAGTTGCCCTTGGCTCTGACCGGGACCGTTAAACTGAGTGAAGGTGCTGCAACAGAGTCTGTTGCCGACCAGGAGGCTATCAAAGCCATGTTCCCCAACACCTACGGCTTGCCTATCGTAACATTTGAGAAAGGTGGCGAGGCAAAGGAGTTCCCTGCAATCAATGTCGGTGTTATCCTCTCCGGAGGTCAGGCTCCCGGCGGTCACAACGTAATTGCCGGCCTTTTCGACGGTGTAAAGAAACTCAACCCCAACAGCCGTCTTTACGGATTCCTAATGGGTCCCGGCGGTCTGGTTGACCACAAATACATGGAAATCACAGCTGAGCTGATGGATGAATACCGCAATACAGGCGGTTTCGATATCATCGGTTCAGGCCGCACAAAACTCGAAAAGACAGAGCAGTTCGACAAAGGTCTTGAGATAATCAAACAACTCGACATCAAAGCCCTTGTAATCATCGGTGGCGACGACTCAAACACTAACGCTTGTGTGCTTGCAGAGTATTATGCAGCCAAGAACACAGGAGTGCAGGTAATCGGCTGTCCGAAAACAATCGACGGCGACCTCAAGAATGCATACATAGAGACATCATTCGGTTTCGACACTGCATGTAAAGTATATTCGGAGGTTATCGGGAACATACAGCGCGACTGTAATTCTGCACAGAAATACTGGCACTTCATCAAGCTTATGGGCCGTTCGGCTTCGCACATTGCACTTGAATGCGCATTGCAGACACAGCCGAACTACTGTATCATTTCAGAGGAGGTTGAGCAGAAGGCTCTTTCACTCGACAACATCGTAACATCTATTGCACAGGCTGTTGCCGACCGCGCAGCTGCCGGAAACAACTTTGGTACAGTTCTTATTCCCGAGGGACTTATCGAATTTGTTCCTGCAATGAAGGCACTTATTGCCGAGCTCAACGACCTTTTGGCACACAAAGGCGAGGAATATGCAGCAGTTGCACCCGAAGAGCAGCGTCAGTACATCATCAACCTGCTCTCAAAAGAGAATGCCGATGTATATGCAAGTCTCCCTACAGGAGTTGCACGCCAGCTGACAATGGACCGCGACCCTCACGGCAATGTACAGGTTTCACTCATTGAGACAGAGAAACTGCTATCAGAAATGGTTGGAAACAAACTTGCAGCATGGAAGGCAGAAGGCAAGTATGCCGGCAAGTTCAACCCACAGCACCACTTCTTTGGCTATGAGGGACGTTGCGCAGCACCTTCTAACTACGATGCAGACTACTGCTATGCTCTTGGTTACAATGCTTCACAGCTTATTGCTGCCGGAAAGACAGGTTACATGTCATCTGTACGCAACACAACAGCGCCTGCAGCAGAATGGATTGCCGGCGGTATCCCCATCACCATGATGATGAATATGGAACGCCGTCATGGCGAGATGAAGCCTGTTATCCAGAAAGCTCTTGTAGACCTCAACGGCGCACCGTTCAAGACATTCGCCGCAAACAGAGAGCAATGGGCAAAGGAAACATGCTATGTATATCCGGGCCCGATACAGTACTTCGGACCTACAGAGGTTTGTGACCAGACAACAAAAACTCTTGCACTCGAACAGCAGAAGTAAGAGACAAAGTTTGATGACTATAGTACAGAAAAGCACTAAAAAAACCGGCGGACGGAAGAAGACTTCCGCCCGCCGGTCATCATCCAAGGTATCTCAAAAAGAGATGCCTCATTGGCAATATGTAGCCATAGCCATCCTCACCACAGCAGTTATCCTCTTTCTGGGCTACCATCTGCTCTTCAAGGGAGTACTTAACAGGTTTACCCAATGCGCAGGAACAAAGAGTTACGGAATATGCATTCCTGAAGGGCATGAGATATTCGGAATCGACATATCACATTATCAAGGAAGTATTGATTGGGAAGCGCTCAAGAATGGCAGCCCGGACGACTCACCGGTAAGTTTCATATACATGAAAGCTACAGAGGGAAGCGACCACAAGGACAGAATGTTCGACAGAAACTGGACAAAAGCATTGGAACACGGGTTCACGCGAGGGGCATACCACTATTTCAGCCTCCACTCCTCGGGACTGGCGCAAGCCAACATGTTCATCAAGAACGTCAAATTGGAGAAGGGTGACCTGCCGCCAATGGTAGATGTCGAAGAGGAGCCAAAAGACAAAAGGGAGTTCTTGCAGGAACTGAAGATATTCATTGCAAAGATAGAGAAGCACTATGGCACGAAACCCATAGTGTACTCAGGGAAGAAATATAAGGAAAGGCACCTCAACGACAGATATTTCGACCGCTATCCCACATGGATTGCACACTACTATGTAGACTCACTCGACGTTGAAAACAACTGGACATTCTGGCAATGCTCCGACAAGGGAAGACTGCCGGGAATAAGACACAAGGTCGACATCAATGTCTTTAACGGAGATTCAGGCAAGTTGGAAAGCCTGAAGATAAAACAATAGAAGCAACAATAGCTTTGTTCAAGCAAAACTTGAACTTGCGCTCGAATATCTGCGCCATGCATCAAGCATTGCAAGAAAATCAGGAGGAAGTTCCGAATCAAAAAACATCATTTCACCCGTTACCGGATGTTCGAATCCCAAAGTCTTGGCATGAAGTGCCTGACGGGGGCATAACTTAAAACAATTCCTTACAAACTGGCTATACTTGCTGAAGTTGGTACCTTTCAATATCTCATCTCCCCCATACACATCGTCGTTGAAGAGTATATGCCCGATATGTTTCATGTGTACCCTAATCTGGTGTGTACGCCCGGTCTCAAGATTACACTCCACCAATGACACATAGCTCAATCTCTCAAGTACACGATAGTGAGTGACAGCATGCTTGCCGACAGTCTCATCAGAAGAGACGCACATCTGCAACCTGTTACGGGGATTACGGGTAATATTACCTACTACCGTACCATTATCCTCCTTGATATTGCCCCACACCACAGCATTGTACGTTCTTTTTGTAGTCTTGTTGAAGAATTGCATGCCAAGATGAGCCTTGGCCCTGACTGTCTTGGCTATAACAAGCAGCCCGGACGTATTCTTGTCTATGCGATGTACAAGCCCTACTTGCGGGTCATTCGGGTCAAAAGAGGGATTATCCTTCAGATGCCATGCAACAGCATTAATCAATGTTCCATGAGTATTTCCGCATCCGGGATGCACTACAAGCCCGGCCGGTTTGTTCACAACCATGAGTTCATTATCCTCATAAACCACATCCAATGGAATCTCCTCGGGAACGATACTGTTGTCGTAGGCTGGAGTATTATAGGTAATCACAATACTGTCGCACGGTTTAACCTTATAGTTGCTCTTTACAACTTTTCCATTGACAGAAATCGAGCCGGCATCGGCAGCCTGCTGAATCTTGTTCCGAGACGTATTCGCGACGTGGTCAATAAGGAATTTGTCGATGCGCACGGGCGACTGCCCTTTATCCACAGTTATGCGCATCTCCCTGAAGACGGTCTCCTCACCGCTCTCCAGTTCATCATCTTCGGCAAACAACGGGTTATACTCAAAGAAATCGTCAGACTGCGACATATCACTCAAAATATCCTTCGTCAACTACAACTTCATTAATATCATTCTCCTCACCGCGGCCTATTATCAGAGTCAATCCGGCACCTCTGGGTACACTTGAACCATTCACAAGGATAGAGTCATTGTATTTTATTGCATACACCCAATCTTTCTCTCCTTTTCTTGTAACGATATTCTCTACAACAAACCCCGAAGCCTTAAGCCTCGCCTCCGCCTCACGCAGAGAACAGTTGTCAATCACACTCGGAATAATCTCAAGCGGTCTGCTCGTCGAGTTCATCACAAGCATAATCTTACGTCCCTCCTTGACATCGGAACCTGCAACCGGAGACTGTTCTACTATTTCATTTTCCGAAGCACCCTGTTTGTACTTGTAGTCTACAATCTCCAAGTCGAGATTGCTTTTTCTCAACACCTGCTTCGCATCGTCAAGCTGCATTCCACATACATCGGGAACCTTATACGATTCACCATGACGGGTATATGCATCGAGCCACAGCAACACAAGGTAAGGAATCAGAACGACAACCAGCACCATAGCCGCAAGATTGACAAGCACCAGTTTTATATTTTTCTTTTGTTTGTGTTCAGACTTCATTGGAATTTGTTTTGTAGTTCAGGCAACAACGCCTAATTGCTTAACATCTACAAAAGTAATATAACTTGCGTGCAATAACAAAAATAAAACCTGTTTTTTGCCGACAGACAAAGCCGAAAGAGCAAAGCTGGAAAAACTTTCTTCCATTATGCCTGTTGCACAATACAGAGTAGATAATAAACTTGTTTTCTTTTTTCTTTTGTATTATCTTCGCAGAATAAATAATAGTTTGAATTATATTGAACAGTATGAAGAAACTGATATTCCTGATAGCGATGCTGCTTGTTGCACCCAGCGCCGGAGCACAGTTGTTCAAGAAAAGAGACAGAAGCGTCGAGCAACAGTACGACAAAGGCAATGTACCGGTAAAGAACGGGAAAGTGACATTTGAAGAGACGATTCCTGCCGAAGGGCTGACAGCTGCGCAGGTCATGTCGGTTGTCGAAAATTGGGTTTCGGACAGATATGTTGAGCCAAAGACAATCTCAGTAAAGCGCTTCGATAGTGGAGAACCAGGAACAATTGTAATAAAAGGCGAAGAGTATATTGTATTCAAGAACACATTCTTCGTGCTCAGCAGGGCAAGGACATACTACTACCTTACCCTTAAAGCCAACGACGGAAGCTGTTCGTTCAACATGTCAAGGATCACCTATTGGTATGACGATGAAGACGAGAAAGGCGGAATAAAAATGAAAGCCGAGGAGTGGATTACCGACGAAACGGCATTCAGCGAGAAGGGCGGTCTCAAAAAGTTTGAAGGCAAATTCCGCAGAAAGACAATCGACCTCAAGGAGCAGCTGGTCAAGGAGCTGAAGGATGCATTAAACAAGAAATAAGGTGAGAACAATCGATAAAATCAGATACATTCTGAATGTGATATTCATGATATGCGCGGCAGCAACACTCTTGCTGTACCTTGCAGACAGCGACCTCTTCTTCTACGCAGGAGCTACCGCTATCTCGTTGAAAGTCTTCGAGTTCATACTGCGCTTTGTAAACTGATGCAATCCACTACCAGGCACATGATGAAAAGTAGACTCATTCTGTTATTATTGACGATGCTGCCCGCAATGCTTTGTGGACAGCACATACAACAGCACCAGCTTGAGGGCAAGCATGGTGTCGGTTTCGGTAGCGGAGAGACTTTCAGCCCATTCAAGGACAACAGGAAAGACAGTACAAAACAGGAGCTCAACGTACCGAAAGAGATACACCAATGGCGCATCGGGAAGAATTTGGGTGAACCTGTCAGCATTAATGCAGATACACTTCAGTACATGTTCCAGAACTGGCATCTGACAGAGGGTCCCAACGGAGAGTACAATTTCCTTGGCAATATGGGTACACCACGCCAATCAAGGATATTCTTCAACAGACCAACAACGACATCGTACAATTTCCTGCAACCCTACGATTACTTCTATACACGTCCCGACAAGTTTATCTTCACCGACACCAAGTCGCCATACACGAACCTCAGCTATCACTCTTCAGGAAACAAAGTTGATGGTGACGACCGTTTCAGAGCCTATTTCACCACCAATGCCGGAAAGCATTTCGGTATAGGTTTCTTGTTCGACTATCTATATGCCCGTGGCAGATACGACAACCAGGCTACAGCATTGATGAACTTCTCCCTGTTCTCATTCTATAGAAGTGACAGATACAACTATCACCTTCTGGCAAGCCGATACCATATGAAACAGGCAGAAAATGGTGGAATAACAGATGACAGATATATAACACGGCCTGAAGAGACAGATGGCTCGAACAGCAATTTCGGTACTGCCGATATTCCCGTACACCTTGACAAGACCTGGAGTCGCAACGAGGTATACGACCTCTATTTCAGCCATAACTACAATTTCGGTTTCTACCGCGACAAACTCACAGCAGACAGCAACGGAACAGTAAAAGACACTGTTGACAGAGAGTTTGTAAAGGTTGCACGCATCACTCACACTCTTGACGTGACTCATGACAGAAGAGAATTCATAAGCCACAAGCAACCTCTCAACTACTATGCCGATACATTCCTCCCATACGACTCGCTCGACAGGACAAACAACTTCAGCATAGAGAACAGGATAGCACTCTCATTATGCCAGGGTTTCAACAAGTGGGCCTTTACGAACATAACGGCATTTGCCTCATATAAGTACAGCAATTACACCCTGCCCGACACACTTGCTGACGGACGTGAAAAAAAAGGCAAATACAGTGAACACACGCTTACAGTTGGCGGAATAATCTCCGATACCATAAACAACCGTTTCCGCTACCGCGTGGAAGGAGAAACAGCCATTTCGGGAGATGACTTGGGCGCTTTCTCAATTGAAGGAACAACAGAACTGGATTTCAAGCTTTGGAAAAAAGATATCAGGTTCAGTGCAAAGGCATTTGCAAAAAACAACCGTCCGTCGTTCTACTACCGTCACTATCATTCCGAACATTTCTGGTGGGACAACAATCTTGACAAAGAGTTCAGGACACGCATAGAAGGAAAACTGGAGATTCCCTCCTGGAAGACCGAACTCAGCGCAGGTGTAGAAAACATAAAGAACTACACATATATCGCGAATGACGCAATCTCAGCACCAGACAGAAAAGGATTCCTGAGAAGATTCCGTATAAAACAGAGTGGCGACGTACAGGTATTTTCAGCTACACTCAAGCAAGATCTGAAGTTCGGGATTTTCAATTTTCATGCCGAAGCGACATATCAGAAGAGCAGCAACGAGGATGTACTTCCATTACCCGACCTCAACGCCTATGCCAACCTTTTCATAAAGTTCAGAATAGCAAAAGTGCTCAACACAGAACTCGGTATAGACGCGCGGTATTTCACAGAGTACTATGCCTCCGACTACTCCCCTGCACTCGGTCAGTTCGTACAGCAGAACCAGGTGGATAAAGTAAAGATAGGCAACTATCCTCTCGCCAGCGCATACGCAAATTTCCTGCTGAAAGAGACACGTTTCTACATAAAATATTACCACCTGAATGCAGGAAGTGGCAACTTGAACTATTTCCTTGTACCACATTATCCTACAACTCCGGCGGTGTTGTGGTTCGGACTATCATGGAACTTCTATAACTGATTCAAGAGATGAACATTACAGTGAAATGGGGATTCATCGGATGCGGTGAGGCTACCGAAAAGAAGAGCGGACCGGCATTTTCTCTTGTAAAAGGGTCTGAGATTGTAGCCGTAATGGGACGTGACAAAGAGAAGACCAAAGACTACGCAAAGCGACACAATATCACACACTGGTACACCGATGCACAAGCGCTTATCGATGACCCGGAGGTAAATGCCGTGTACATAGCCACCCCCCCCTCTTCTCATGCCACATATGCCATCATGTCTATGAAGGCCGGGAAGCCTGTATATGTTGAAAAGCCATTGGCTGCGAGTTATGAGGATTGTGCACGTATAAATAGGATATCACGCGAAACAGGAGTACCATGCTTTGTTGCATACTATCGCCGTTATTTGCCATATTTTCACAAGGTCAAGGAGCTTCTTCCAAGAATAGGCAAAGTCCTCAATGTACAGATACGGTTTGCCGTTCCACCACGCGACCTCGACTACAACCGTGACAACCTCCCATGGAGAGTGATACCCGACATAGCAGGAGGCGGATATTTCTATGACCTGGCTCCACACCAGATAGACCTTCTGCAAGATATGTTCGGATGCATACTCTATGCCGAGGGGTACACAGCAAACAGAGGAGGGCTGTACAAGGCAGAAGATACTGTCAGCGCATGTTTCAAATTCGAGACAGGCATACCCGGTTCCGGTTCCTGGTGCTTTGTCTCCGACGAATCCTCCAAAGAGGACCACATAGAGATATTCGGCAGCAAAGGAACTATAAAATTCTCTGTATTCACATTCGAGCCTATAGAATTGCGGAACGACGAAGGTCTCAGCACTTTCAACATCCCCAATCCTCCATACGTGCAGTTACCGCTTATCAGGAACATAGTAGAGCACCTTCAACATAAAGGCAACTGCACTTGCGACAGCATAAGCGCGACACCTGCCAATTGGGTTCTTGACAAGATATTGGGCAAAATAATCTGATAAACCATTCATCAAAATGGCAACCCGCAACACATCAGAATGCCTATTGGCTTTTCTTGTCTTACTGTTTGCAGCCATGCAGACAGTAGCTCAACATGAGACAAAAACATCAAGACTCACAGAACGGGTTGTAAACAATACAAGCGAGATAATAGAGGAAACCGAGAAATTCATTGAGGAACACCTCGACAACAAAGACAGTATCTACATCTCGCCCAATATCTATAATCTGACAATCATGCCGCAATTCTCATACAATTATGAGTACTACCGCTTCACATCGGAAGACAGAGAACAGAGCATGACACTTGTTCCAGATATAAACGGCAAGTTCGGAATATACATAGGATGGAGATGGATTTTCTTAGGATACAGTTTCAATATAGACAAAGGCAATCCACAGAAGGACATAAACCTGAGTTTCTACACATCACGTTTGGGTATTGACCTATTCTATCGCAAACGTGACAAGGGGTATAAATTACGCAGCATAAGAGGCTTTGAAATTGAAGGCAAGGAACTCGAAGAGTACAACAGGAACTTTGACGGACTGTCGGTGAAACAGAAAGGTTTCAACTTGTACTACATATTCAACCATAGGAAGTTTTCCTATCCTGCAGCCTACAGCCAATCGACAAACCAACGCAGAAGCGCCGGTTCATTCATATTAGGGGTAAATTACAACGAACAGTCATTCTCGTTCGACCACACCATGTTCGGGCCGGAAATAACAGAATTACTGAAAGATGAGATGAAATTCAGGTACATAAAATACAAGGATTTCAGCATAAACTTCGGTTACAGTTATAATTGGGTTTTTGCAAAGAACTGTCTCGCAAATGTCTCACTCACCCCGGCAGTAGGCTACAAGAACACCTCACTCAAGATGAAGAACAGCAAAGAGTTCTTCTCGAACCTCAATCTCGACTTCATATCGCGTCTGGCAATAGTATACAACAACAGCAAATACTATGCAGGTGCATCGGTCGTAGCCCACACATACTCCTACAACAACAAATCCGTATCAATCATAAACGGTTTCGGTGTGGTGAACATCTACATCGGTTTCAACTTCTGGCGTAGGAAACAGGCCGGATTATAGCCTGATTCCTACAGTAGCCATAACCGAGTGATTCAAGAAATCAACTTTGGCAGGCGGATTCACATAATCTGTATCGTAGAACGGATAGAAGTCCGCTTTTTGTGCCCTCAGCGCATAAGCTATGTCAAAATAGATATCCTTATACTTGAAACCAAGACCTAAAGTTGCTGTCTGGCTCTCAAGAGTATTCATATACTCGGTAGAGGTATCTGCCACACTTGCGTTCATCATATCCTTGTATGCCCCCTTCTTGAAAGGAGCCGTTGCATAGTTATATCCTGCACGGAGAGTTATGTCATCGAGACTCAGTTCTGCTCCGACACGGAATATATGCTGGGCCTGGACATTCATATCCAGTTCATAGTTCTGTGTCTTTTCTGTACCGTAATTAGAACTGTATTCCGCAAAAGAGTAATCAACCAGTTCATACTCCGCGTTAAGAGCCAATGTACTTCCGAATGTGTATGCCGCAGAAGCCACAAGCCGCCATGGCGACCTTGCTTTGTAGGTAACGCATAGTTCATCATAGAAAAGCTCCTCATCACGGGTATCATAATGGCAATCATCGAACGCATCGATTGCAGCCCATCTGTGCTCGGTGAACTCATACCATGTGGGAGTGTGCAAGGCAAGACCTACTCTGAACGGAGAGTACCTGAAAGGCCGCCATATTGCTCCGAATTTCAGGTTGAAGCCGGTTGCTTGCAATCTGTACCCATTCTCAAGGTAATATATATTGCCATAGTCATCACTCTCGGTATAGCAGGAGTAACGGTCGTAATCGACATTTTCAAAGCCCAATGTCAGACCGAAGTAGAATACATCATCTATGTTAGCCGCCACGTTCACGTCAACGGCATCTACACCTCCACGCTCCTCACTGTAATACTCCAAAGAGGTCGGTTGCCACACAACCCAGCCATCCTTATCTGTAAGAAAGTTTCCCTGGTCGTCACCAAGCCACGCATCAGCAGCAAGGAGTGAAAGCCAATTATATGTCAAGCCCTCGTACATCGTGTAGCTCATATTATTCAGGTCGAACGGACAATTGTCATACAGGTCTCTCATCACATACTGTTGCGAAAAGAAATCCTCATGGCCTCCCATACCGAAATTACGCTTTGCATCCTTGTACCCGTTGTAGTTGACACCGACATTCAAGCTAAAATCGTCCTCCAACTTGTTTGTCAGTACAAAGCCCACATTATCAAGGTCCACAGAGACAAGATCATTCTTTGTGAGCATCGAGTTGTATCTGGACTTATTTGTGGCAATATTGAAGGAACCGGTCAGATTTATATCATTTTTTCTGTACAAAGCTATTCCGGCAGGGTTGATTCCCATAAGAGAAACATCCGCACCCAAAGCTCCCATAGAACCGCCCATGGCGACAAAACGTGCTGTACCCGTCGTTCCTCTATCAAACAACGGCACAATATCATACATGCTCTGTGCAGCCATGCCTAACGGCAACATTGAGATTATTATATATAGAATGCGTTTCATAGTCTTTACATTTATTTTACCATTGTAGCTGTTTATAACTCTCCTTTAACACTTCTATCTGCCTCTATTCCCCCTTGTGGCAGAACCTCGGTTATTGCTACCTGAAGACGAACTGCGTACAGAACGTCCGCTTGGAGCACTGTTTGAGGAGCTCTTCTTTGAGTATCTGCTTCCCGAAGAGGATGAGCGCGAGGAGCCAGACTTCTTCGATGAGTCACGGGAGTGGTCACCGAAAATAGATTTCTTGCTTGACGAACGGTCCTGACTAAAGATAGATTTCTGTTTTCTACCCGAAGCATCCTTTGCCGCTTTCTCACGTGACGACGGAGTATTAGAAGTGTTGCTGTGATGCTTCTGCCATGGAGCAGGTTTGTCATAATCAAACTCAAAGCCACCTATCTTATTGTTACCGTTGACATTAGTCATATCCACAGAGTTGCTTTTAGATATATTCTCATACTCCTTATAGCGTACCGGCTTTACGTCGCGTTTCTTCCTCTCTATCTCCTCAATTGTGGTAACGAACGAATTACCGGAATTTGACTTGCGGTTCTTGATCTCGTCGTTGCGCTCCGCACTTCTGTTGAGGAAGCGTGAAACTCCTGCATTGTCGTTCCTGCTCTTCACAGATTCATCCACACCTGGTTTGTACAAGATACCGGAATTCGAGTCACGTTTATCGCCCCCGACATTGCGTTCCGCACTGTTGCGCGAGCGCGAAACACTTGTACTGCTTGGCCTGTTATAACCGCTGGAGACATTCCCTTGTCTGTTGCTGTTCCTGCGTGATTCCTTATAACTGTCGAACAGGACATCTCTTTGATTCCCGGTATTCTCCCTTCTTCTCCGGTTCTCGAGTGAATTATAATCATCTGCGACATTGCCATTTCGACGTTCATTCCTATTAAGTTTCTGAGTATTGTCAACAGGCGAGGTCCTGGGAACCACAGGACGCAGATTGATTCCAGAGGCAGGAGAAACAGGAGTGACAGGCTGTTTCTGTACTTGCGGGGTACTTTCTCTAAAGAAATTGCGGTTTTCATATCTTGCATTATCACGGCCACTGACCGAAACCGGTAGCTCTCTCTGCTGGACAAGCCTGTTGTTGTTCTCACGACTCATCCTCTGCTGCATGTTACGCATAGATTCTGCATTGTCCTTACGCCTTTGCTGGCGTTTTAACGCAAGTTCTCTCTTCTCCTCACGTTTGCCGTCACGGCCACCTGCATCGATTTTCCCTGCGCTTACGACTCTGTTTGCTGCCACAGAGCTATTTCTGTCATTGCGTGACCTGCCTACAGAACCATTGGACGGGATATTCCTGAACACACGATGCGATGGTCTGTAATAGTGGTTACCTGCAACATGACCGCCACCCCAATAACCATTATGCCAATACACAGGATTGTGCCAGTGATACGGGTGGTAATCCCAAAAGTGATTGTGCGGCCAACAGTTCCAATGATTGTAATAGGACATTGACGGTGCGTAATGCCATGAATTCCAGTTCCAGATATTCAATGATATACCGGCTCCGCCCCAAAAGAACAACGGGTTGCTGGCTGTAGGATAAATATCAATACTGTATCCGTTGTCAAGTACAAGCCAGTCACGGAAACCGCCTCCATACTTGAGGTCAAAATACAGATTGCTTGAAAGATTGCATCTGAGCCCTCTGAAACGGATTATCCTTCTCGAGTACCGGTAATCGGTGAAATCGGACAGATCATCGGTATAATATACTTCGGTCTCCGGTTCTTCAACCACCACGTCAACATCAGTCCTGTAGTTCTCCACATCTGAAAAATAGGTTTCCCCGGAACTTTTGATTACAAGTTCCTTCTTTTTCGGTACATAATAGATGTCATCCACCTGTGCCCATGAAACCAATGGAGCAAAAACCAAAATCAATAACAATATCTTCTTCATAGCCGTAAATATTTTCACTCTTTCACTGTACAAAAATAGGTGGAGAAAAAGAACAAAAAAAGGGAAAACTCCTACAAAACAAGAGGAGTTTCCCTAATATAACACATACTGCATGAGAGATAACCTATCATGCAGCAGAAGACTCAGGCATTCTCGGGACGCAAGCGACGGACGACCTCTGCTGTACGCCACATCTCGCTTTCACGCAAGGCCTTGAGTTCCTCGTTCAGCTTTTCACGATAGTCGGGCTGTGAGTTTGAATCTATAGAAATCTGTGCCTCGTTACCACTCTTTACAGATTCATACAATTTGTACATTACCGGCTTTATCGCATCGTGGAACGGAGTCATCCAATCAAGAGCGCCTCTCTGCGCAGTGGTAGAACAGTTTGCATACATCCAGTCCATACCTTTTGCCGAAAATAGCGGCATGAGTGATTGTGTAAGTTCCTCTACAGTCTCATTGAAAGCTTCGGAAGGAGTATGACCGTTCTCACGCAGCACCTCATATTGGGCAAGGAAGAGTCCCTGTATTGCACCCATAAGAGAACCACGTTCACCAGTAAGGTCAGAAACGGCCTCACGTTCAAATGTTGTCTCAAACAGATATCCCGAACCGATGCCTATACCAAATGCAAGGACACGCTCCAAAGCCTTTCCTGTAGCATCCTGATGAACTGCATACGAAGCATTCACGCCACGGCCTTCAAGAAACATTGTGCGAAGCGATGTTCCTGAACCTTTGGGAGCAACCATAATCACGTCAACCTCGTTTGAAGGAACGATACCGGTTCTGTCACTCCAATTTATACCGAATCCGTGTGAGAAATAAAGAGCCTTCCCAGCTGTCATATACTGCTTGATTCGTGGCCATACAGCAATCTGCGCAGCATCTGAAAGCAGCATACAGACAATTGTTCCACGCTCGGCAGCCTCCTCTATCGAAAAGAGTGTCTCTCCGGGAACCCAGCCATCCTTTACAGCCTTATCGTATGTAGCACCTTCACGCTGACCTACGATTACATTAAATCCGTTATCACGGAGATTGCATGCCTGTCCGGGACCTTGTACACCATATCCCAGAACTGCAATAGTCTCACCTTTCAAAACCTCACATGCTCTTTCGAGTGAAAATTCTTTTGGAGTGACTACATTCTCTACCACTCCACCAAAATTCATTTCTGCCATAATATTATCTGTTTTTTGTTGATTTACGTTTATAATCCTCATTGAAAAGGAATCCTGCCTGATTTCCTTGCGATGCACGCGGTACGGCTACTCGCCCCGACTTGACAAACTGCTGCATACACTTCTGGGCCACAAACTCGTCATAGAGACTGAGAACCACATCTGTGGAACCTGTCATCTCAACGACAGTATAGTCGCTGTTCACCTCTATCACTCGTGCATTGTTGTGACGTATAATCCTTGAGATCTCGCTGTTTTCCAGCAATTTCGGTGTTGACAGTTTATACAGGGCAACTTCACGGAAGAAAATCTCGTTGTCGGTATAATAATCAGCCTTGAGAACATCTACCTTTTTCTCTATTCGTTTTGTCACCTTGTGAACAGAATCCTCCTCGGACCAGAGTGAGATTGTATAACGATGCACACCCTCTACCGAGGACGACGATGCCGTAATAGTGTCGATATTCATCATTCTACGCGTAAACTCAGCTGTCACCTGGTTCAGCATACCGGCAATATTCTCTGTATATATTATAATTGTATATAGTTTCTTGTCCATAACATTTATTCAAAAATCATTTCACTGACAGTTGCTCCTGGAGGAGTCATAGGCATCACGTTCGCCTCCTCCATTACAGCCACATGCAAGAGGAATGCCCCTTCTGTCTCAAGCATCTCCTTTATTGCATCATCAAGTTCAGCCCTGTCTATGACAAGACGCGATGCTATACCATATCCTTGTGCTATCAGCGAATAGTCGGGATTGAGCATAGGTGTCCATGAATAGCGATGATTAAAAAACAGTTCCTGCCATTGGCGCACATTTCCAAGATAATTGTTGTTCAGCAATATAATCTTTACTGCTGTTTTCTGCTCCATAATGGTTCCAAGTTCCTGAATGTTCATTTGCATTCCTCCGTCACCGGTGAACAGACATACTGTGCGCTCCGGCATCGCTATCTTGGCACCGATTGCCGCCGGCAGTCCGTACCCCATAGTACCAAGACCACCCGATGTCAGCACACTATGTGGCTTTGTAAATTTGAAATAGCGACACGACATCATCTGGTTCTGACCGACATCTGTAACAAGAATAGCACTGTTGGCTGTAGCCTCACTGACCTTGCGTGCCACCTCACCCATGAGAATAGGGCCTTCGCCCGGATTGAGGGCCTTTGAAGTAACTTTCTCGTGCTCTATCCCGTTATAGTGTGCAAAACTCTCTATCCACTCCTTGTGGCATGCTGAGTCGACAAGGTCTGTAAGGATACGAAGTACCTCCTTACAATCACCGACGATGGGTACATCTACAACAACATTCTTGTTTATCTCGGCATGGTCGATATCTATGTGTATCACCTTGGCCTGCTTTGCATAAGTATTCACATTGCCTGTAACACGGTCACTGAATCTCATGCCAATTGCTATAAGCAGGTCACACTCATTTGTATTCACATTAGGACCGTAGTTTCCATGCATACCGAGCATGCCCACACATAACGAATGCTCTGTGGGAAATGCCGACAACCCGAGCAACGTGCGTGCAACCGGCAAATCTGCTTTCTCCACAAACGCCTTCAGTTCTTCGTGAGCCTCTCCAAGTTCCACACCCTGACCAACAAGTACAAAAGGTCGTTTTGCAGAGTTTATGAGCGAGGCGGCTGTCTTGATATTCTCAATACACGGAGCCGGATACGGTATATAACTGCGTACCTCATCCACTTCAGCCGGTACATATTCGGCAAGAGCAACCTGTGCATCCTTTGTAAAGTCAAGCACGACAGGGCCCGGACGGCCAGTTCCTGCTATATAAAACGCACGTGCCACAGCCCATGCCACATCTTCGGCACGACGCACCTGATAACTCCATTTCGTTATAGGCTGTGTTATACCTACAAAATCAATCTCCTGGAAAGCATCTGTACCCAGTACCGCAGAACTTACCTGACCTGCGATGACAACAACAGGGGTACTGTCCAACATTGCATCGCTTATTCCTGTAATCGTATTTGTAGCACCCGGACCGCTGGTAACAATGCTTACTCCAACCCTGCCCGAACTCCGGGCATAGCCCTGTGCTGCATGCACTGCACCCTGCTCATGGCGGACAAGTACGTTGCGGAAATCCTCACGATGGTCATACAAAGCATCGAACACCGGCATTATAGACCCGCCGGGATAACCGAAAATTGTATCAACGCCTTCTTTGATAAGTGAGCGCAACAGAATCTCGCAACCAGTTATATTCTCTTTTGTCATAAATCAATCTATAATTCTTACACCACCCTTATCGGCAGAACTTACCATGTTAGCATACGCCTTAAGACTCTTTGAAACGATACGGTCGCGTGTCAACGGGAACATTTCACGTGCTTCAAGTTCCTCGTCGCTCAGCCTGACATCTATGCGACGTGCCGGTATGTCTATGTCTATGATATCACCGTCACGCAACTTGCCGATATTGCCGCCAGCTGCCGCTTCGGGGGAAATATGCCCTATACTCAACCCGGAGGTACCGCCGCTGAAACGACCGTCGGTAATAAGGGCACACTCCGTACCGAGATGACGCGATTTTATATAAGATGTAGGATAAAGCATCTCCTGCATACCCGGACCTCCTTTCGGTCCCTCATAGATTATCACAACAACATCTCCGGCCTGTACCTTGCCGTTCAGGATACCGTCAACCGCCGACTCCTGCGAATCAAAGACCTTTGCCCTACCACTGAATTTCCATATACTCTCATCGACACCGGCTGTCTTGACAACACACCCGTCTTTGGCAATATTTCCAAAAAGAATTGCAAGACCGCCGTCACGGGTATATGCATATTCTATGGAACGTATACAACCATTCTCCCTGTCTGTATCAAGAGAGTCATATACATTCTCCTGCGCGCCCAATGTATTGCAGAACACATTGCCGGGTGCTGTTCCATATATACGTGCAGCCTCATCTGAGACATTCTCGCAGGTTATGCAATATTTTGCAATATCAGAGGCAAGCGTTGAGCCATTGACGCGTATTGCTTCGGTATGGAGTAGGCCGCCTTTTGCAAGTTCACCCATTATACCAAGCACACCGCCGGCACGACCGCAATCCTGCACACTGTAGAGTGATGTATTCGGTGCAAGTTTGCATAGACAGGGTACTCTTCTGCTCAGCTCATCAATATCACTCATGCAGAAATCGACACCGGCCTCCTGTGCAACTGCAAGCAGATGGAGAATTGTGTTTGTAGAGCCACCCATCGCGATATCAAGTGTCATGGCATTCAGGAATGCCTCACGAGTAGCAATACTGCGTGGAAGAACAGAAACATCGCCTTCACCATAATACTTCATTGCATTTGCAACAATCTGTCTCGCAGCAGCCTTAAGCAACTCCACACGGTTTGCATGCGTTGCCAATATTGTACCGTTACCCGGTAATGAAAGGCCTATAGCCTCTGTGAGAGAGTTCATGGAATTTGCTGTAAACATGCCTGAACAGCAGCCACATCCGGGACAGGAACGTTTCTCTATTTCTGCGAGTTCCTCATCGCTGACAGATGAGTCGGCAGCCTTGACCATTGCCGTCACAAGGTCAAGATTCTCACTCCGCCATGTTCCTTTTTCCATCGGACCACCTGAGACAAATACCGTAGGTATGTTGAGACGCATCGAAGCCATAAGCATACCCGGAGTTATCTTGTCGCAATTTGATATACACACCAAAGCATCGACCTTGTGCGCATTGCACATATATTCGACGCTATCGGCTATGATATCACGCGACGGCAATGAGTACAGCATTCCGTCATGACCCATGGCAATTCCGTCGTCAATGGCAATTGTATTGAACTCTGCAGCATAGCAACCGAGTTTTTCGATTTCCTGCTTTACTATCTGCCCGGCTTCGTGCAAATGGGTATGCCCGGGCACAAGCTGCGTAAACGAATTAGCTATTGCAATGATAGGCTTGCCGAACATCTCGCGTTTCATACCATTGGCAATCCATAGCGCCCTGGCACCGGCCATACGACGCCCTTCTGTACTTTGAGAACTTCTGAGTTTTATCTTCATAAAAATTATCAGACCACCTGTCCCTACATTGGAAAAGGCAACACCCGAAGACTGAAAGTCAACACATCTGGCATTGTAGCCGCTGGCTGGCAAAGAACCGTCATAGAAAACAACATGTTCCGACGAAATCCGGGTGCAATAATATTTTGCAAAATTAATCTCTTTTTTCAGTTTATACAAAAAAACTGTACAAAAGAAGATATACTATACAAAAAAACGCAGAAACGTAAAACGTAAAGAAGACCGTTTCTAAAAAGTTGAATACAAACGGGATTACATTCTCAAGCTTCTATCACGCAGTATCACATAGATGATTACCGGTGTACCGACGAGAGGAGTAACTGCCCCGAGAGGCAACATACCGCTATCTCCCGGCATATTGCACACAAGATTACATATAAGAGCGACACCGCCTCCGAGCATCATTGTTGCCGGAAGTATCAGCCTGTGGTCTGCCGTAGAGAGAACGAGTCTCGCGAGATGCGGTACTGCAAGGCCTATAAACGATATCGGGCCGCAGAAAGCCGTAACGACAGCAGTCAAGCAACCGGTTACAAAGAGCAGCACAGCGCGGACAACACGTACATTCACGCCAAGATTATGGGCATAATTGTCGCCAAGGAGCAGAATGTTCAAAGGCTTCATCAACAGCAATGCGACTATAAGCAACACACCTGTCGCTATTGCAAAAAGCGGCATCTGCTCCCACGAAACAGCACTGAAACTCCCCATTCCCCACACAATAAAAGACTGCACCCCTTCCGAAGTCGCCATGAAATTAAGCACGGAAATCACGGATGATATGAGATAACTTACTGCAACTCCTGCGATGAGAAGAAAAACCTTGTCACGCAACACAGCAGAGAGCATAAGCACCACCGCCATAACTGCAAATGCACCCGACAAGGCTCCTGCAAGTATTGCAGCATGCCCGGCAACTCCACTGACAATTGTAGACAATACTCCATTGAACAGCAGCATTACCACAGCAACCCCAAGCCCTGCTCCACTATTGATTCCGAGTACCTCGGGACCGGCTAGCGGATTTGCAAAGAGTGTCTGCAGAAGAAGACCGCATACAGATATTGCAGATCCGGCAAGAATAGCCGTAACTGCCTGAGGCAAACGCGTATCTACCACTATCGCACGCCACACATCCGATACTGTTTCCCCTCCGCAGAGAATATGGCACACAGCATCAAACGGAATATCTACAGAACCGCATACGATATTAATAAAAAAAAGGGGTATTATCGCAAGAAATACAAGAACAAGTACAACTGTTTTATGGTCAACGTATTTTCTCATAATACATAAGGGTATAATCCGGAAATAGTCCGGGGTGGAATATTGCAGCAAGTTCTTTCAAGAGGAGTTCGGGATGAAAAGAGGTCTCCTCAAAAACATTCCTGTAACGGGTATTGCAGGCAAAGATATTACGTCGCTTGAATGGAGCAAACGAAGTATATCCATCAACTTCGCTTGCAAGGAGTCCATAACTTTTGTTTTCAGCCGAATTATATTTCATGAGCCAGATATCCGCATCGGCAGCCTTGTCAAGGACTGTCTCGAAAGCCAACGGGACGGAACCATTGCTTTCATTCCCGGCCAGAATATAGTCGGCTCCTGCATCGGCATACATTCTTCCCATTGTACTGTTCCCTCCCGGCATATACCATGCCGAAGTGCTCTTCAATTCACACATAAGTTTCGGACGGTCGGAAACCTGCGATGTTATAGACATGACAGAGTCATAAGCAGATTTCACTGCATTGAATATAGAATCCCCGGTATCACCTTTTTCAAATAGCCGTGCATAGAAACGGCACCATTCGGCACACCCCAAGGGAGATGCCTCCATATACTCAGCACACTCAACAAGAGGATATTCCATTCTATCGAGTTTGCCATAACCGCCATTCTCGAACGGCAGCACAAATATTGCATCCGGAGCAAGCATCACCACCTTCTCGACATCTATATTCAACGAACTGCCACAATCGGCAACCAAACCTTGGGCCATATATGATTCCAAAGTTTCGGAGTAGAAATATCTTGCGTCACAAACGCCCGACACAGAACCGATAGCACTCAACTCCTCGAACAGGGAAGCATGGACACCGGAGAAGAGAATTGTTCTTTTCAAAGGGGTACGCAACAGCACTCCCTCAGGCAGTTCCTGTGGCAAAGCAGAATCAGAAGATACAAGAAGGTAACGTTGCAAGAGACCTTTTCCCCATGGGTTCTTCACCTCCACTGCCGTATATCCGTCACATTCGATGATGCGAAGAAGCGATGAATGCAGCATTGGAATCTCTCTCCCGTCCAACGGCTTGCCCAAAGGAGGTTCGCATGCCGACAGAAAGAGGAGCATAGACAACACCCACACAGAGCAAAGACAGGATTCTATCATGCCCCAGCAGTCAAGCAAAGCCTTTCTAAATCCCTTCATGGTTCATTACACTCAATTGCTGACGCATACTCTCGGAATGGATAGTTTCAAAAATAAGACGCACAGCATCAGCATCAAGCTTTCCATCCTCGCATATTTCAACACAACGTTCCATTATCTCATTATAACGGAATGGCTGGAATACTGCCAGTCCCTTTTCACGTTTCACCTCGCCAATCTCACGTGAAATTTCCATACGCCGGGACAAAAGGCGTAGAAGTTCATCATCAATACAATCCAACTGTTTGCGGTATGCTTCAAAGCCGCCATTCTCGTTGCCCGATGAACGGTGCACAAGTTTGGACAGTATCATAAACAGTTCGTCAGGTGTCACTTGTTGACGTGAATCGCTCAAGGCGCATGACGGATTGCAATGCGTCTCCACCATAAGACCATCGAAACCAAGGTCCATGGCCTGTTGCGACAACTGCATTATAAATTCACGGCGACCTGCTATATGGCTCGGGTCACACAATATCGGCAACTCGGGAATTCTCCTTCTCAATTCAATAGGCAACTGCCAACGCGGTGCATTACGGTAAAGTTTCTCTCCATATGATGAAAAACCGCGATGAATAGCCGCCATTCTTTTCACTCCGGCATTGTAGAGACGTTCAAACGCACCTATCCATAAATCGAGGTCAGGATTTACGGGATTCTTTACAAGCACCGGAATATCCACACCGCTTAACGCATCGGCAACCTCCTGTACCGCAAAAGGATTCGTTGTTGTACGTGCCCCGACCCAAAGTATATCTATCCCGGCTTCAAGCGCAAGCCTTACATGCTCAGCTGTAGCAACCTCCACGGCCACACGCATCCCGTACTCTTTCCGCACCCTCTGCAACCAAGCAAGTGCCCTCTCCCCCACTCCTTCAAAACATCCGGGGCGCGTACGCGGTTTCCAAACACCGGCACGAAAAACGCTCACGCCCTTAGACGAAAGGACTGAAGCAACACTGACAACCTGGTTCTCACTCTCGGCACTGCATGGGCCGGCTATAACGGCCGGAGAACCCTGGGCAAACAATTCCATATCTTTTATTGACATTCGGGTGCTATTTTTGGGAATAATCTTCTTGCATTCTCCGTTGTAACACGTGCGATTTCTTCGACAGAGCATCCATAAACCAATGCAAGGAAATCGGCAATGTAAGGTATATACGAACTCTCATTACGTCTGCCACGGCGTGGTACAGGAGCAAGATAGGGAGAATCCGTCTCAAGAACCAGGCGTTCAAGAGGAACTGCAGCACGAAGCACCTGTGGCAAATCCGATTTCTTATATGTCACGGCTCCGCCTACACCTATATAGAATCCTTCGAAGGACAACAGGCTACGCGCCTGCTCTTCGTTCCCCGAAAAGCAATGGAACACACCCGAGAGAGACTTTGAGCGGTGTTCCTCCATGGTAGCATACAGTTCCTCGAAGGCACTGCGTGAATGTATAGCAAGTGGCAGCGAGAACTCCGAAGCCCATTCTATCTGAATATTGAAGGCATGCAATTGCTCACTCCTGTAGGTTTCGTCCCAATAAAAATCAAGCCCCACCTCGCCTACAGCAATAAACCTGTCATTGCTCTTCAGCACGTCATGAAGCCTGCCAAGCACATCAAGATAGTCACGACCAAGTTCTGTCGGATGCAGACCCAACATCGGATAACAACGAGACGGGTATGAATCACACATCTTGAGGATGTCAGTCAAGGAGTTTTCTGTTATAGACGGCAGACATAAGGATACCACACCGGCATCAGATGCACGCCTTACCGCAGCATCCCTATCCTCGTCGAACTCCGAGGTAAACAGATGGGTATGTGTATCAACAAACTCAATCATCGGCATTATTGTTTTTTTCTTTACGCTCTGCCCTGTAATAGTAGATTACGCCATACTGGGCACATTTCTTTATACGCGCTTCGCCTTTAAAACCCTCAAACGCCTTTTCAATCTCGCCCCACGCATCAAAAATTATCTCATCTGCTTCGAAGCGCATATCAGATATATTACGTAGGGCTTCGCTCGTTTTCTGCTGCAAAAGCAGCTGTCTGTTGTACATCTCCCTAAAGAGTTCAAAAACCACGGAGACGCGTCCCATTGTCGGATTGTATATAGGCACTCCACCTTCATTCTGTCTTCGGCGTTCACCCTCGATAATCTTATCTCCCCATTCAAGAACCGATGATTCTGAAAAAAGATTCGGAACTGTATCTTCATTCTCAGGCAAGCCATAATAGACACGCTTGTTGCGAGGAATCTCGCCGCGTACAATCGACATGCTCATCACCTGAATGAAATGCGACACGTACATACGCGCTTTTCTCAAGGCCTCCTCGTATTTTTCATTTCCTCTTTTAGAAGCCTGCTCCTGAACACAACGGCGGTAGATTGCAACTTCCCTTGTAAATCGTTCCAGAAAGTCCTTTGCCCTATGATACGTATTGTGCGAGAGGACATTTGTAAAAACCCCTCTCTCGACACTGCTTTCGACAGCAGCCTGCAAGGCACGTATCCTCGCCTGATCTGTTTTTGGCAATCTGCGGTACGGCATCGCTACGATATCATAGATTCCTGTTGAGAAGCGAAGCGGCAAAGTCCTTGAGGTGCTTCTTCTTTTCTTCGTCAACCGACAGACGATTGATATGTTTGTCACATTTTGCAAATAGCTCGCGAATACGGTTCTCGCAAATCTCCTTCACGCCAAGTTCATTGTATATGGATGTAAAATACTCAATCTTACGCTCTGCATCAAACGTTTCCTTTTCCATCCACTCCCTCATCCCGGCAAGCTGTTCGGGCGAAGCGAGATTCATGGCAGTTATCAACAGGAATGTCTTCTTGTTGCAACAGATATCACCACCTATTTTTTTACCGAAGAGAGACTGGTCGGCATAGACATCAAGCAGGTCGTCTTGTAGCTGAAAAGCAAGCCCCATCGTCTCACCGTAGGCATACAGGTTTTCAAGGTCTTCCTCCGAAGCCCCAGCAAGGATTCCGCCAAGTTTCATGGCTGCTGCCAGAAGTACCGAGGTTTTAAGACGTATCATTTCGAGATACTCCTCCTCGGTAACGAAGTCACGTTTCTCAAAGTCAAGGTCATACTGCTGCCCATCGCCAATCTCCTTTGCAGTTTCGGTGAAAAGTGCCAGCATGGCAGGCAAATTCCCGGCAGGCACATGTGACAGGAATTCATAGGCAAGCACCAGCATTGTGTCGCCTGAAAGTATTGCCGCCGTGTCGCCCCACTTTGCGCACACCGTAGGTTTTCCGCGCCTTATTGCTGCACGGTCCATGACATCGTCGTGTATAAGAGTATAGTTATGGTATGTTTCCACAGCAACAGCCGGATAAAGAGCTTCACAGACATTTTCCCTGTACATATTGTATGCAAGCAGGAACAGCACAGGACGCACGCGTTTTCCACCCTGGGAGAGCGTGTAGCGTATTGGAGCATACAAATCCCGTGGTTCGCGTTCAAACTCAAGATTACCTATAAAGTCGTTTACAATATCTCTAAGTTCTTCCCAATTATACATAATCACTGTTTTTATCATTAAGCAAAAAGAGGGCTACTAAAATAATTTAGTACACCCTCTATGTCACTATAGTTCAAATTATTACTGCAGACGGAACACTACAGGCAGTGTAAAGTACACGCGTACAGCCTTACCAGACTGTCGTCCTGGCTTCCACTTAGGCATACCGCTGACAACACGTACAGCCTCTTTATCAAGATACATATCACCGGAACTCTTTAACACCTCTACACCTTGAATAGAACCATCGGTATTTACCACAAAACGGATAAATGCACGACCTTGAGAGTTGTTGTCACGTGAAACACGTGGATACTCGATATTATCCTGCAAGTATTTCATCAATGCCTTCATACCGCCGGGGAACTCAGGCTGGTTCTCTACGACCTGGAACACAGTCTCTTCCTCAACCTGCTCCTCAACAACAATGTTCATGTTGTCGGTGATATCCACAACATCACCCATCTCCTCTACTGATACAAGGTCACTCTCCTCAATCTCTGCCTCGTCGTCAACGATTTCAAGAATGTCGACAATCTGCTTTGCTTCGGGAGGAGGAGGAACCACCTTCTTCTCAGGAATTGTAAAAGGCACCATAATGTCAATAGGAATATCGAGAGCAGCTTCTGTCTTAGCTTTCTTCTTCTGTTCCTTCGGCTCAATGGTTGTCCACTCAAATGCCACAAACAAAACAGCAAACACAAGTACATAGCCCATCAACAGCCACAATGATTTGTGTTGCTCAAGATTGGCGCTCTGGCTCTTTTTCACTTCGAGCAAGCTGTCGCCTTCCATCGGTTGTTTTTTCTCTGTATTCATTATCGTAATTTGTATATATTTTCTAATTCGCAAAAATAAACAATATTTTTCAATACACGCGACTAAAAGCAATCTTTTTTTTATTTTAAAAAGATTTTCTTTATTTATCGCAACATAAAGCGCCCTTTTTCGCGTTATTTTCACATGAGACCTACAGCGCCATGTCTTTATTTATAAGGTTTCATTGTAAAATGATGAAAAAAATATGTATCTTCGCAAAGCAAACAGATGCTTCCGTTTGCAAAACTAAAAAAAATATCAAGAACGTGAAACTTAAAAATATCATTTTTTATATTTTTCTCATATTGCCGCTTTTCGCAAGCGCCCAAGGCGGAGATAACGCGTTCAATATTCTGCGACTTTCCGGCTCATCCCATGTATCGGCATTAGGAGGTACCAACATTTCAATATACGACGACGACCTCTCCCTTTCTCTTTCAAACCCGGCATTGTTGTCAAACGTAAGCGACAAGACAATAAGCCTGTCATTCATGACATATATCAGCGACAGCAAGGTAACCGGCGCCGCATTCAACAAGACATTCGGAGAACGCGCAGCAGCGGCGGTATGGGCCAGATACATCGATTATGGAGAGTTTGACGGATATACCGAAGACAATATCTATACAGGTACTTTCAGAGCAAAGGACATGGAATTCTCGCTTCTTTACAGTTATCTTCTCGGCGACTATTGGAGCGGAGGTGTCACCGGAAAATTCATCTATTCCAAGTATGAGGAGATGAGTTCCATTGCACTCGGCGTGGACCTTGGACTAAACTATTACGACCCCGACAAAGAATTCTCGGCATCACTGGTCTTCAAGAATCTTGGTGGACAAGTAAAGTCTTTCGAGGAGAAGAGAGAGAGGATGCCCTTTGACATACAGCTTGGATTCACAAAACGGCTCTCGCATGCGCCGGTACGCATATCGGCTACACTCACAAACCTCAACAGATGGAGCAAGGACGATTTCTACAATGCAGACGGCAGCAGCGACAACACTGCAGAGTTGTTGCTAAAGCATTTTGTCATTGGTGCCGACATACTCATAGGAAAGAATTTCTATGCATCGTTGGGATACAACTACCGTATGAGCAAGGAGCTCTCATCGGGAAACAGCAAATGGGACGGGCTAAGCATCGGTGCCGGGCTGCATATTAATAAGGTAAAGTTCAGCGCATCCTACAGCAGGCTCCATGTATCTTCATCCTCATTCCTATTCAATCTTTCATATACGCTTTGAGAACGGAGATTTTTTTCTTAACTTCACACAGACATATTCAAAACCACAACAGGGACAATGAAAAAGATAATTATTGCAATCGACGGATTTTCTTCATGCGGAAAGAGCACAATGGCAAAAGCGCTTGCCCGCAACATAGGATACCTATATTTTGACAGTGGCGCTATGTACAGAGCCGTAGCGCTGTACTGCATGCAGAACAGACTTATCGACGGCGAGAAGATAGACACCGACGCACTACGCAACAAGCTAAATGAGATACACATAACCTTTGAGGCCGACCCGGTTACCAAGGATTCTGTAACACTGCTTAACGGTGTGAACGTAGAGCACGAAATACGTTCGCTCGAAGTTTCACGTCTTGTAAGCCAGGTAGCGGCACTCGACTTCGTACGTAACGAGATGGTAGACCAGCAACGCGAGATGGGCAAATCCAAAGGCATTGTAATGGATGGACGCGACATAGGTACCACAGTGTTCCCGAATGCCGAAATGAAAGTATTCGTTACCGCATCGGCCGAAGTACGTGCGCAACGCCGCTACGATGAACTTACAGCCCGCGGTGACAAAGCCGATTTCAATGATATTCTCGAAAATGTACTCCAACGCGACCACATCGACCAGACACGTGAAGTAAGCCCATTGAAAAAAGCCGATGACGCTCTGCTGCTCGACAACAGCCGACTCACACGTGAAGAGCAGATGGCATGGCTTGTCAACGAATACAATAAAATTTCAGGGCAATGCTGAACATTGAGATAGACGAACATTCAGGATTCTGTTTTGGAGTGACTACAGCCATAAAGAAGGCCGAAGAGGAACTTCAGAACGGCAGTACACTATACTGTCTCGGAGACATTGTCCACAACAGCATAGAGTGCGACAGACTCAAGAGAATGGGGCTGGTAACAATAGACCACGACACATTCCGCAAGTTGCAAAATGTCAAAGTGCTGCTGAGGGCTCATGGCGAGCCGCCGGAGACATATGCTATCGCAAAGAAAAACAATCTCGAACTCATTGATGCCACATGTCCGGTTGTACTTAAACTGCAGCAAAGGATAAAGAAAAAGTGGTTGGAGACATCAAATGAAGAGCGACAGATTGTCATCCATGGACAGCCCGGACATGCCGAAGTTCTCGGACTTGTAGGGCAGACACAAGGCGAGGCTATTGTAATAGAGAACAGTTCGCAACTCGACAAACTCGACAGCAACAAGAACACCTACATATATTCACAGACGACAAAGTCGCTCGAAGGGTACAAGAACATTGTCGAAGCTGTAAAAGGACGTATTTCCGAAGCGAACAGCTGTGAATCGTTCAACACTGTATGCGGACAGGTGGCTAACCGTTTGAACGGAATCGGACGATTTGCCGAATCGCACAGTCTTATATTCTTTGTGTGCGGCAAGAAAAGTTCAAACGGCAAGATTCTTTACAATGAATGCAAGAGAGTAAATCCGAACTCCTACCAGATAGAAGGTCCTGAAGATATCGATTTCTCGTTGACAGAAAATATCTGCTCTATTGGAATCTGCGGAGCCACATCTACGCCCAAATGGCTTATGGAGAACTGCAAGCAAGCAATAATTAACCATTATAACAACAGATAAGATGAAAAACAAGATTCAATGCGTCGGCATACTTACATCGGGCGGTGACGCACCCGGAATGAATGCCGCTATCCGCGCAGTCACACGTGCCTGTATTTTTCATGGTATAAAGGTAAAGGCTATATACCGTGGTTACAAAGGTCTTATAACCGGAGAAATCAAGGAGTTCAAGACCCAGGATGTCAGCAACATAATACAACGGGGCGGCACAATTCTCAAGACAAGCCGTTGCGACGAATTCAAGACAGAAGAAGGGCGTGCAAAAGCTCATGAAACATTGGTAAAAGAGGGAATAAATGCGCTTGTCGTAATTGGCGGTGACGGCTCCATAACAGGAGCATATAACCTCGCACGTGAGTATGACATCCCATGCATCGCCCTGCCCGGTACAATCGACAACGACCTGTACGGAACAGATACCACTATCGGATACGACACTGCGCTCAACACAATCATGGAATGTGTCGACAAAATTCGGGATACAGCTTCGTCACACGAGCGCCTTTTCATCGTAGAAGTAATGGGACGCGATGCCGGTTTCCTTGCACTCAACGGTACAATTGCAACAGGAGCCGAAGCATGTGTGCTGCCCGAGATAGACCCCGAATTCGAACGCATCAACCAGTTCATTGCAAACGGGCTCCGCCGCACAAAGAGCAGCAGTATCGTGCTGTTTGCCGAAGGACGTGAAAAGGACTACAACATAATGGAGGTTGCAGAAGGAATGCGCAAACGTTTCCCCGAACTTGATGTTCGTGTATCGATTCTCGGCTATCTGCAGCGCGGTGGCAGCCCCACTGCCAACGACCGTATCCTCGCAAGCCGTCTCGGTGTAGCTGCCATCGATGCCCTGCTCGAAGGACAGCGCAACGTAATGATTGGCTTGCGAAACAACGAGATTGTCTACATCCCATTCACAAAAGCCATAAAGGATGACAAGCCTATAGACAAGGAGACTGTACGCGCACAGGAGATACTTGCATCTTAAATCCCCGACGCAAATTCAAACAAATCGGGCGACCCATTTCCTTTTCGGGTCGCCCGATTTGTTGTCGGGTCCAATACAGAACAGCAAAGATATCCGCTTTACAAAAGCCAAGGGGACAACATATAAAGTCGTCCCCTTGATATTAACCAACGCCCGGCAATGCCGCAACGTTATAAAGAAAAACTATTTACTCAGCCTTGGGTTTGCGTCCACATCTTTTCTTGGGTTTTTCCTCGGCTACAGGCTCAGCCGGCTCCTCTTTCTTGGCAGCCTTCTTAGCCTTTGTTGCCAATTTAGCCTTTAGCTGCTCAATCTCTGCTTCGAGCTGGATAATCTCAACCTCTTGATTGTCTATCATCTGCTGAAGTGAACCGAGTTCCTCATTATCCATATCGGGATACTGTGCGCGAACACGTGAAAGGAAGTCACCGAGGATATTCATGTAGTTTGTAAACGCATCATAAGGAGACTCATATATACAACGCTCTGTGATAATACCGTTCTGCTTTGTAGTCATAAAGCGAAGGTTCTCGGCAGCCTGCAGATAGTCAAAATCCTGTTTGAGTTTCTTGTCATCTGTAAGCATTATGCGTTCAGCGACACTATAAAGCTTGTTGAAAGCCTCGCGCTGCAATGTATTACCCAACCATGAACTTGCGTCACGCTCCTCGTCCATCCATGAGAGAGGATAAGGAACTTCAAGCGGACCTACAGACTTGTGGTTGTCGATAATCTCCGAAGGTGTAGAGAATGTAATTCCCTTCTGCGCAGCACAAGCAGGCAATGCCTTCATGAAGTCGAGGATATGCGAAGAGAGAGGCTGAGCCATACCTATAGCAGAAAGGTTCATAAAGATATTGATAACCTTCTCCTCCTCGGGGAACTGGGCAATCCAATCGATATATGTCTCTGCAAAGAGAGGATACTCGCTCCATTTCGGATTAGAGAAACGCAGAGAGATATCATCGGAAAGCTTGTAGTCGCGCAGCAATAGTTTGAGATTTGATGCCAGAGCACAATTGTATACAAAGTGAGGACTCTTCCATGCGAGGATATGTTTTGCACCCTCAGAGAGCATTCCCTTGAAGCCCATCTGTGAAGCCATTTCACCAATCTCGTCAGAATATATAAGACCGGAGTTGCGCAACACTTTCGGTTTTTTGCCGAACAGTTCCTTAATCTTGCGGTTCTGACGCATAACCTCCTCCATGAACACCTCTTTGGAAACCAAAGAAGAGAGTCCGTGAGAATAAGGCTCGCAAAGGAACTCACAGCAACCTGTCTTGTTTATCTCATGCAGCAGCTCAATAACCTGAGGTGCATAAAGTTCAAGCATCTCCAAACCGGTACCCGATACTGAAAGGGCCACTTTGAACGCGCCATTGCTCTCCCGTATCATCTCAAGCAGTGCCTGCAGAGCCGGAACATAAGACTTTTCGGCAAGTTCCACAGTCATGCTCTCGTTCGCATAATCATCGTAGTAGTAGTGGTCGCTACCTATGTCGAAGAAACGATAGCGCTTCAACTGTCTGATTTGATGTAACTCGAAATAGAAACAAATTGTTTTCATATCATTTGTCATTTTTAATTAATTCCAACCCAAAACTTTCTCATACATTCTGCGCAATCGCAATGCTACATCCTCCCATGTGATACTGTCGACCTCCTTGCGGCCTTCAACCTTCAGATATTCGTAAAGCGATTCGTTGTTACAGATAGAATAGATGGCATCAGCCATTGCATTTATGTCCCAATAATCGGTCTTTATACACTTGTCGAGAATCTCGGCACAACCCGACTGTTTTGAAATGATAGTCGGCACGTCGCACTGCATAGCCTCAAGAGGCGATATTCCGAATGGTTCACTTACAGAAGGCATGATGTAGACATCACTGGCCTTGAGACACTCGTATACCTGACGGCCACGCATGAAGCCCGGAAAGTGGAAACGGTCTGAGATTCCACGCTGAGCCACAAGACGTATCATATCGTTCATCATATCACCGCTTCCGGCCATACAGAAACGGATATTCTTTGTCTTCTTAAGCACCTGTGCGGCAGCCTCGACAAAGTATTCCGGACCTTTCTGCATTGTGATACGGCCAAGGAAGGTAACAACCTTCTCATTTGGAATTTTCTTTGGAACAATATCCAGAATATCCTGCGATAACGGTGTCACAGCATTGTGCAAAGTAGAGACCTTATTCGGGTCCTGATGATACTTATGGATTACGGTCTGGCGTGTAAGTTCACTTACGCAGAAGATATGGTCTGCGTTGTCCATACCGTTCTTCTCGATTGCATATACTGTAGGATTCACATTGCCACGGCTACGGTCAAAGTCTGTTGCATGAACGTGTATGACAAGTTTCTTGCCCGAGACTTGCTTGGCATGTATTCCAGCAGGGTATGTGAGCCAGTCGTGCGAGTGAATGATATCAAACTCTTCGGTACGGGCAACGACACCGGCAATAATAGAATAGTTATTTATCTCATCGTGAAGATTATCTGGATAACCGCCGGCAAACTCCATACAGCCGAGTTCATTGGTATGCATATAGCTGAAATCGCTGTATATATGTTCCCTGTAGCGATAATACTCTTCGGGTGTCATCACATTGCCTATGCGAGAATTCACATAGTCATAATTGACATCCTTCCACACAATGGGCACAGAGTTCATTGCTACAATCCTGAGAAAGCTGTTGTCTTCGTCACCATATGGTTTCGGGATACAAAACTTAATCTCCACGTCACCCTGCTGAACGAAACCCTTGGTAAGTCCGTAACTTGCAGTACCGAGTCCACCCGAAATATGAGGGGGGAACTCCCATCCGAACATTAATACTTTCATATCGCTTATCCCTCCATTTTAGATTCATACTGTTTAAGTATCTGGCTTGTCCTCAAGATTTCAGCCACATTCATGGCAAAGGCAACCGCACCACGTCCTTTGAAAGGCGGGTTACCGTCAAACACCTCGGGAATAGAACCGATACAATGCTGTACTATCTCATCCTCATAGCCAATCATCTGACGCTGGACGAACGACACACCACTCAACTTATATGTCTTGAGGTATGCCTCATAGTAGAAGCCACCCAACCATGGCCATGCTGTACCCTGATGATATGCGTAGTCGCGTTGTATTTGCGGACCTACATAGTTCGGGTTATATCCCACACTCTTTGGAGAAAGAGAACGGAGACCACGAGGAGTAAGAAGTTCACGAGTCACGATATCAAGGACCTTCTTACGCTGCTTTGAATCAAGAGGAGAGTGGTCGAGAGCAACGGCAAATATCATATTGGGGCGAACGCTCCAGTCTACATAATCACCGTCAACGTAGTCGTAAAGATAACCATGCTCATTGAGGAACACCTCGACAAATGCCTTGCCAGACAGAGCTATCAGACGCATGAGCGAAGCCTGCATATCCTCATTGTGAGTAAGGACAGCAAGTTCCTCGATAAATTTGAGTGCATTATACCACAACGCATTGATTTCAACCACATAACCTGTACGAGGAACAACCGGACGACCATTGGCTGTCGAGTTCATCCATGTCACAGCCTTGTCTCTTCCGTTTGTTGCAAGCAAGCCATTCTGCGTCACTCGCAAATTGCTGTGACGATTATTTCTTACAAAATCATATATGAGCATGAGAAGGTCGCCGTACTTGTCGCGACATGCCTCAAGGCTGCACTCCTTCGCATACTGCTGCAATGCCCAAATTGCCCAAAGAAGGACATCGGGATGCTCCATTTCATATATTTTGCAGTCACTTACCCTGCCGGCGATGAAATCCTCTATTGCAACACGTGCAGTTCTCATTACGCGATCAAACTCGTCGACATTGCCTTGTGAGAGTGTCAATCCCGGCAATGACACGAACAAGTCGCGTGCGCGGCACTTGAACCAAGGATAACCTGCAAGGATATAGGTATTGTCACCCTGAACATTGAAGAACTGATTTCCGGCACATTTCATACAACTCATGAAATTGTCACGCGGATAACGGATTTCCTCCTCGTGCTCGAAAGCTGCCTTCATGGTTCTGGTCGTCATCGGAGAGACACCGCCAGAGAAGACGATGCTTTCACCGGCCTTCATTTTCACCTCGAAATAACCGGGAACATAGAGGTCCTCATTGAAGTCGTAACCACGCTCAAGTTCCTTGACATATTCTATGCCACGGTACCAGTCGGGGTTATACACAAATTCGTTCTTCTTGTTAAGTTGCATGAAGAGGTCGGGATAATCGGCATACATTCTCATACTGATACCGTTTTCAACCTCCTTGTAGCTACGGTCGGCAATATTGTTCTCATGCGTATATTCACGTACGCTACGGAAAGCGCAGAACGGACGCAGACGCAGTGTCACCGATGTATTTGCCTTAAGCAGAGTGTAACGAATAAGGATTCTGTTCTCGTGATGCACAAAAGCTTTCTCTTTTTTCAGCCATACACCGCCCACATTGTAGATAGTGGTCGGCACACGCTCCCATGCGAACTCACGGATGTACTTGTTGCCACGAGGGCTGAAATTGTCAGCGTTATACTTGTGCAAGCCCAAATTAAACTCTGCACCATGCAGAACCACAGTTTCATCGAGTGACGACAATAGTACATGGTTTTCATCGTCCAGTTCCGGAATCGGGACAACCAGCAAGCCATGATACTTGCGTGTGTTGCAATCGACAATTGTCGAACAGTGGTACGCACCGGAGCGGTTTGTCCTCAGGATTTCCTTTTGCAACGACTCTTCCAAGTTCGTCATCAGCGTTTTTTCGAATCGCAAATAACTCATCTCGTACAATTTATATATTAAACGATAATATTTATCACATCCTCAAATGTAGTAATTATTATATTCAATAACAAACAAGTACAATATTTTTTTAAAAAAATCATAAAAAATTCAAACAACGACCTGTTTTTTTACAACAACACAGAGAAACAGAACGATTCCGGAAAAGAAACCGCACCTTGAAACAACACGTCAGAAACGCTAATCATCGAACAACGAAATCGACATTTTGTACCCCAAACGATGGAAATTGAGATTCTCAAAACTCAAGAAAACCCCAATATTGATATAGGGAGTCTCCACACCGTAACCATACTCGGTATAAGGGGAGAGATGCGAAATAAACAGCACTCCACCATACAATGTCTCGCTCCTCACGAACCTGGCCGACGGGACAAGCCTTTGCAGGAACAAGAAATGGGATTCGTAACTCAAGTTGGCACGAATATATTTGTTTGCAGAATTATACCACTCCCCGTCAAGCAGATGAAAGGCACCGCTCAGTTCATCCTCCTTATCCAATGGCAGGTAATTGTTTTTCAAGAAAGAGTAATTGACGAAATAGAGGTCATCTGCATTCATGTACCCCCCTACACCGCCTCTCATATACAACGAAGCACTCGATGGCATAGTACGACGATACTGCACATCGAATTCTATCCGTGTATATCTGCCGTCAGAATCAAAAAGCCCTTTGATTCCCTGTTCCACATCGACAGCAAATCTCGGCGCGCGAGAGCCAAGATTGATTTTTCTTCCATCGCTTATATAGTAATACATTCCGGGATGCCATGATAGCCCTACATTTGGAGCAAACTGCTTATGATATTTCCCCAATTTCACCCCGTTGACAATATTGTTCACAGCACTACCCGACATGCTGCGGCGATAAAAAGCTGTCCCCAACCGCAGTTCAAGCCCATTAGCTATCTCGAATTTGAAATTCCCTTTCATGTGCATATCGCGGTAACGAACAAACGGCATTGTTTCGAAATCTATCGAATCGAGAGGAGAGTCACTTATTCTGTCGAGTTCCACGCTGCTGAATATACTGGCATCACGTCCTACATCAAACGTGAACGCGGCACGTCTCAGTGGAGCGAACTGCAAGTCACCTCTGATACCCCAATACATTTCACTCCGCTTAAAGTTATATCCAACAAACGGATTTAAGCGGAAGTGAACATTACGTGTCAAGCGGTTCCTGAAATTAAATGACAGTTTATAAGCCAGGCCCCGACTTGAACTATATGAAAGATACGACGGATTTATAACCGGAGAGAATTTTATGTCGCTATTGCCCCATGCAAGAGAGTGACTGCTGATTGCACCATCTGCAACAAGCCACATCATATTCCTTATTCCGCGTAAAGCCGGCAGCGCTTCCTCTTCACCACCTTCAGGCTCCGACAAAGGCAACACATCTTTTTCTGCATAAAGAAGAGAATCTGCGCGCGTCAATGCTTTCTGCCTATGCTTTGTGGCATAACTGAAGCGTTCCTCAATACCTGTACGCGGGAGCTCCGCCTGAGTAAGATTATATTTACGTTCGTAACCTCCATCAAGATTCCTTGGCACCAATGCTGTATAATCAAAGCCTGCATAGACATCAATAGCGAGTCTGTTATACACGAAATCGTAATCAAACCGAAGCTCTATATCCCTCACCAAAGAGCGTTCAAGCCCCTCGCCGCCCATAATATAACAGACCTCAAAACGCCCCTCCTCATTACGTCCTTCAAACAAGACACTGACAGGCAGCATGTTTCTCCTGTCTATACACAAACGGCCACATTCAATAAGCATGACATTATCGTAACGGGCTTCAAAATCCACTATCACAGTATCACCAACTGTTCCGGATGCAGACAATTGGAAATTATAGTACTTCTGGTTTTCAGGATAGAGTGGAGAAAGATATTCATCGCCAAAGAGCAGTTTTCCGTGTATCTGCGGTGTCATGAACGACATGACAAGATCCATTTCGCCACTGCTGTGTCTGAATGTCGAGACAGAAGAGACACGCCTTATTTCGGGCATCATGTCGTACACATGCTGCACATCATAGAAAAGTTCTGCAAGATAAACCTTCTCTCCCTTATCAAACCGCGTCATATTAGGAAGTAGATTCAGGAGAAGGTTCTTCTTTGTGACATTTACACGTTCCTTTATATAAAGGCTCGCCGAGAGAGACTCGACATCAGAGGCCCTCTTGACTACAGCATCACCCACCCGTGCCATAAAACTCCCGGCAACAGTATCGTTCCGCATCGAACAGTGTGCAGAAGCCGCAGAATGTAACAACGTTACCAAAAACAGAGAATATACCCAAAAACGTTTCAAACTCACAGAACAGTTCCTTATACATATATAACAAGAGACTGTGCCAAATTACTTTGCCGCAGTCTCCGGATTATATCGGAATTCCGAACACTCTACTTTACCGCAGCACTTATCCTCAACAGTTTGTCGAGAAGTCCCTCAAGCAAATCAATCTGCAGCATGTTGGCACCATCGCTTTTTGCCGCAGACGGATTCTCATGAGTCTCTATAAAGAGTCCGTCAGCACCCACGGCTATTGCCGCCTTGGCTATAGTCTCTATCATTTCCGGCATACCGCCGGTCACGCCAACAGTCTGGTTGGGTTGCTGCAACGAATGTGTTATATCCATGACAACCGGATACCCGAATCTTTTCATCTGGGGGATTCCACGGAAATCCACGACGAGGTCCTGATAACCGAATGTAGTTCCGCGCTCAGTGAGCATGACATGACCGGCACCACCCTCGGACTCCACCTTTGCCGCAGCAAACTTCATGGCTTCAGGAGAGAGGAACTGACCTTTCTTTATATTGACGATGCGACCGGTTTTTGCCGCCGCGACAAGAAGGTCGGTCTGCCGACACAGAAATGCAGGTATCTGAAGGATATCGACATATTCCGCAGCCATTTCCGCCTCCTCGGCAGAATGTATATCGGTGACCACTGGTATATTGAACGTTTCGCGCACACGACGCAGAACCCTCAAGGCATTCTCATCGCCTATACCGGTGAATGAGTCTATACGCGAGCGGTTTGCCTTGCGGTATGAACCTTTGAATACATAGGGGATTCCCCTTTTTTCAGTCATGGAGACAATACGTTCCGCTATCCTCATTGCCATATCCTCACCCTCAATGACACAAGGGCCTGCAAGAAGGAAGAAACTTTCGGTTGAAGTCAAATCTCTTATTGTCATGATTTCTTATTTATTTTTGTAGGTATTATCAGATTCAATGTTTCGGGTTCTACAGTCACAGTCATCGGGAATGTAGGTCTGAAAGGCCGTCCGTCTATACCAAGCCCGGCACCACCGACATTCTCAATCACCATCTCGGTTGTCCTGAACGGTTCCACGAGTTTGAAATTGAGTATCTTGCGCCGTTCAAGCATCAGCAGCCCTTCCAATATTCCAAAGAAAGGCGACATCCTTATGGCGCAGACATCAATCCAACCATTATATGGCACAGCACTGGGAGTCATGCCGTATCCTCGTGAATTACCGATGCAGAGCATCATGAACTTCTTGTCTACCACCTGACTGTTAAGTCTGAATCTCATTGGAAAATTCTGCCGTTTGAACAACAGATATAACAGGGCACGTACCCTATATGCAGCCTTGGCAAACAAAGCATGCTTCCGATTGGCCAACTCCACCACATGTGCTGAAAGTCCGATGTTAAGTACATTCAGGAAATAGCGTTTCTGTTCTCCTGCATCGGTATTGTATTTGCAGCAGCCCACATCTATGCGACGCACTCTATGAGCGAGAATACAATCCACCGCATATTTGTAGTCGCGCGACGATAGCCCCCAGTAGGATGCGAAATCATTGGCAATACCGTTTGGTATTATACCCAAAGAGACCGTACCTCTGTTCTCCGAAGCCATGATACCGTTTACGGCATCCTGCAATGCACCATCTCCTCCGACAACGACAACCGTACCATAACCATTATCGGTAAGCATCCTTGCCAGACGTTCTATCGAGTTGAAATTCTCCGATTCAATAAAATCATATTCCACGCCCTTGCCCGACAAATATTCACGTATCTCCTTCCAACGCTTCATCGGACGCAATGCACCCGCCTTGGGACAATAGATTATTCCCCAACGGTGCCTGTTTGAATTACGAAGCTCAGCCATACAACATCCCTTTTATCATATCGACCTGAATATCGCGTGGCAAAGAAGAGTCTATCCACGTTATCTTGATGCCACGTTTCTCCATGCCACGGAACCACGTCATCTGTCTTTTTGCGAACTGATGTATAGCAATCTCAAGAGCACGTACCATATCGTCATAATCCATAGCACCGGTAACATAATATGTCAGGTATTTATACTCAAGGCCATAATAAATCAACTGTTCAGGAGCAATGCCTTTATCCAACAAGGTACGGACCTCTTCGACCATACCATTATATAGCCTCTCACAGAGACGCTTGCTTATCCTCTCCCGTCGCACCTCCCTATCGACCGACACACCTATTGTAAGGGAATTGAGATGTGGGAACGGACGTTCCTCAATCGGTGATTGTCTGTAGAACTCTTCTATTTCTATTGCACGTATGGCACGTTTCTTTGAATCGGTATCCGTATTGTTATGCAACATCTTATATCCGGAAAGGATTGCCTTGAGTTCTTCAAGCCCCTTTGATTCGAGTCTCTCACGCAATGCCGGATTCTCAGGCACCGGCAACAGCCGATATCCCTTTAGGACCGATTCTGCATACATTCCGCTTCCACCGCACATTATGGGAAAGGCACCGCGTTCCTTTATCGAATCATATGCCGAAAGGAAATCACGCTGATACTCAAAAAGATTATATTTTTCTCCTGCATCGGCTATATCGAGCAGATGCACCGGTATCTCCCTTCCACCACGCACATACTCGTCAATATCCTTGCCGGTACCGATATCCATTCCACGATACACCTGTCTGCTGTCGGCACTGATAATTTCGGCACCGTCAATAGAGAGAGCCAAGTCTACAGCCAAGGATGTTTTCCCACAAGCCGTCGGCCCGACAACAGAGAGAATATCGTATTTTTCTTTCCTATTCTGCATGTTCCCTTATGTGATAGCAGATTGCGAAGTTAATGCAAGTTCAGCGCAATAGCAAAATATGAGATAAGATTTTCAACCTTCAGCACCAAGATATTTTTAAAATTCGCTCCAAATGCATTTCAAGTACAAGCCTTGACAAACAGCAAGAGACCGCAGCCGGCTGCGGTCTCTTGCATACAATATCAAGAAATCACTTTACAATCTTAAACGAGCGGATAGCCTTACCCTCCTTGAGAATAACCACCACATACACGCCACTTTCTGTGTCGGCAATAGAGACCTCACGAACCTCGCCTGCACGAACCTCGTATGCATCGTTACCCACAAGTTTTCCGTCAGCGGCGAACACAGCAACCTCGAACAGGCCATCCTCTGCAAAGAGCACGTTCGCCGTACCCTCGAAAGGCTTCGGATAAACCATATAACCGCCTTCACCGGCAACATCCTCGATAGATGTAACCACAATATAATCTTCTATGGTCTTTGTCGTAGAACCCCAAGAGTTTGTAGCGACAAGAGTTACCGGGAACTTACCATCGCCACTATTGTATGTAGCATTGGCAGTTGTTGAAGTCGAAGCATTAAGACGCGCACCCTCAATCATCCATTTCGAAGACTCATAGTTGATTGGAAAACTGCCGGTAAGCATAGGAACACCAAGTGTCGTTGTCAACTGGTTCTGCTTGTAATCAGTATTCCTGCCATTCTCTTCCTTGCCGGTTGTCATGTAACCGCCGGGGACAGCTGCAGTACTTTTTCCTGTATTGGGGAAATAAATGTAGCCCTCTGTATCAGTCTTCTGTTCCTCGAATGTAAAGTAGCCCTCAAGGTTCGCCGGAGCGGTCTTGTAACCCTTCATAGCCTCTTGAACCTCTGCTGTAGAAAGAGCCTTGCTCCAAATCTGTACCTCGTCGACCCAGCCTGTCAAGCTTGCAAGGTTAGTCATAGAGCCACCTACATAGAACTTGGCACCTCTCCAGTTCTTGGGACCTGCACCGCGTGATGCACCGCTGGCAATGAGTTTACCATTGAGATAAAGTTTGATGTTACGGCCCGACTTGACTGCACAGACATGATACCATACACCTGGCATCAGGCTGTAGCCGTCAGAGAGGATATCGACATCATTATTGTGCTCATAGTTCGGTGTACCTGCAGCCGGGGCATCGGTACACAATGACAACTCGTTTGGAGCATTGTTGCGACCGATATTGTTCTTTGCAGCATAACCCTCGGGACGGATTGCAGTCCACATCTCGCCCCACACATTCTCGGTCCATGTATTGCCATAGTTGCGGTTAACCTTTGTCATGAGAAGGGTACCCAATGATGCGTGCTCAAACTTCTCCACCTTGAACCAAAGAGCAAATGATGTATTTGTATACTCGCTCATGATTGCGGCATCAACGGTGAACTGGTATGGTTCACTCATGTAGAGAGACTTTGATACCGTGCAAGGAGCATCATTATACTCTGTACCGGTTGTGATATCTGCTGTAAATTTAACTTCATTGTCACCGCTTGTCACTTCTGTCACATCGGATGTAATAGCATAGATATACGGCAGTCTACCTGTCTCCTCAGGAGTTACAAGAACAAGTGAACGATTCATCAGAGTCTGGCCGTTTGTCGTAACCTCAACATCATAGCTGCCTACTGAAGGAAGCGAGGTTGTCATAGTCAGGATACCATCCTCGCTGGCAACGAGTTCGTTTGTCAAGGCATTGTAAATCTTGATATCAGCCATCGGGTGATTGGGGTCCTCGAAACCGATGGTAAACTCCTCGTTAGGCTTGATGATTGCCTTATCCACTGTAAGAGTCTCAATCATTGTCAAAGGCTCCTCTATCTCCTGACTCCATACAATATCGCTCATTGCACGACCGTCCTTGCCGACAGCACGCACACCAATCTGCAACTTGTCTACCTGAGGTACCAGAGTTGCATCCACCACATAAGCAGCCCAAGATGTAGTTGTTGTGAGAAGAGTTTCCGAATCACCCTGCTTTACATATATCTCATAATACCATGCTCCAACCTCTTCGTTGTACACAGGGCAACCCTCATACTCGGCAGCGCGAGTTGCCGGAGTAGGCATATTGAATATAACCTTAATGTCAGCACGGTTGTAGTAGCGTTTCATCACCTCTGCATGAGTGATTGTTGGAGTCTCAGGCTGTTCGTTGAAAGCCACAGGAACAAAAGCAAACTCACCAAGGAGCACCTCATATGCAGCATCGGAATTCTTAACGGAAAGGCCGACACAACCGACAACATCACCGGCAGCAAGCCCCGCCTCTGAAGCCTTGATTACAACCTCGTTCCACTCACCGGCCTTAATATCACCCTCGACAGGAACGTATACAAAATTGCTCTCACCATTCTCCTTTGCAACCATCAGCTCAAAGCCTGCAGCCGCAGCCTTTGGCTTGAACACAAGGCGGAACTCGTCATCAGCTGCTGCCACATCCCACTTTGTAGCGAACAGACGCACATCGGAACGCTGTGTAGCACCATGAATCTTAAGACATGAACCTGCAAACCAAGCATCATCAAATGTAAAGTCAAGGTTCACGGCATCGACAGGAACTGTCTTGCCGTCACCGTTGTCAATCCACCAACGCCATGTAGGAAGAAGATCCTGCATACCATAGTTGTACCACTTATGATTCCATGTGGTGACACCTTCCTTATTAAAGAAGCGTCCGTTACCGAGGTTGAAACGTGTAACGAATGGGAGTTCGTCGAGTGTTGAGCGCTCTATGACTGCTGTTGCATAACCATGCCAATCCTTGAGATCGCTATAAGAAGAAGTAACATTTTCATCGGTCAGGGCCGGCATATTGAGCACGTTGCGATTACCGCCCGAGAAGAGCATCTCCTGTTTCTTCTGATACTCGTTCTGCACTGCATAATCGCTCTGTCCGCCTTCTGTTGAAGATATGTAGAGAGCGTTACGGTCGTGTGCACCCCATATGACAATGCTGACAGGCTGACGCATCAACGCGCTCCAACCGGCATTGCCATACTTGCCGTAACCACGGCCCTGCATGTCAAAACCCGCATATACATCGAATGTAGAACGTCCAAGACTCTCTGCAGTAGCAGCACTCTCTGCCAATCCGGCTTCACTCCAATTATAATTGAGGAAGAACACATCGGTTACAGGCTGACCCGTCTTTGTATCGTGAAACCAAGTATCGTTAGAACCATTAAGTTTACAGCCATTGTCCGAAAGCTGTCCTTGGTCTGATACATATGCGTACCAATCGACATGGAAAGGATGCCCCATTTCATCAGCGACCTTGTGACACTCCGCCAGGAATGCTTTAAAGTTATTATTGAGCAGATATTCCCAGGTACCCTCGGGATTGAAACAGAGACCATCGATACCGTAGTATTTAAGGAACTGAACAAGCTTACGCGAATACTTGAACTTGTCGCCGTAAGAGTTGGTTCCCTTTGTTGCAAGTTTGGCCAATGTTGCTCCCGGTTCCGAATAAGAATTCACCTGAGCACCCCAATCGATGAAGTATGTACAACCGGTCTTTACACCGTTTTTATGTGCTACGTCATTAAAAGCACCGGGGACACGCCAGAAACCGTTTGACCAATTGGAGTGAAAATCAAGATACTGCCACATATTGAAGTTGTCTCCATCAAAGTTATAACGTGGCAAAGCACCCCATACCTTTGTCATTTCACCGGTCGGTGCCATCCAACAGAAGTTTTTGTTGTTTTCGTCATTCAGGGCATCATTTGCCTGGTCACCAGGACGGAAACGGTTCTTTAAAGGAACGCGTGAAATCCAGAAATTCTCATCAACGAAATTGGCATCACCGTTCCAAGGCTTACCGGGCTCCCACTTATCAAGAGCCTCTACAATGTTAGCAGGCGCACCGTTGTCAACATACTTGTCGTGTGTGGGTACACTCTGAGCCATAGCACCTGACACAAACAGAGCAATGGCAAAAGATAGTAAATGTCTTCTTTTCATACTATTTGGTTTAAAAAAATCTTTCTCTGAAGATACTTTGCAGCAACCTCTGCACATTCGGGGCTAATTTAAACATTATTTCTCAAAACAGTATTACAATCTGCAAAAAAAGCACACAACATTTACGTAAAAGATATTTTTTAGCGGAATCTTCCCGAAAGCAGCCACACATAATACAGAAAGATACGCAACAATCCACCCTCGACATGTAAAAAACAGATAAATTAAGTTAAAAAGAGAGAAATTGCATTCTACAAAATACTTTTTCATCTACCCGAAAGTTAATAATGTAAATGTATAATCCTTAAAAGAAAATGTACGAGAATATATTATGTTTACCCTATTTTCAAGGCATGAGCCGAGATGAGATTACTGCCATTCTCGACAAAGTGACATTGGATTTCAGGAAATACCGCAATGAAGAAGAAATATTCCACAGAGGAGAAAAATGTGAAAGATTTGCCATTTTGACAGCAGGAGAAATCACAAGCATTGCCGAGGCCGAAGACAAGTCGTATAGCATAGCCGAAGAACTTTACGCACCATTAGCCATTGAGCCACACTCACTGTTCGGATATGACACAAAATACCAACACAACTATATCTCAAAAGGAGAGAGCACAATGCTTTTAATAGACAAGCAGTATCTGTTCAGCGACTTTTCAAGGCACAACATATTCTGCATAAACCTTTTGAATTTGATAAGCCATAAAGCGCAAAAATTAGAAAAGACAATTTGGGAATATAATCCAACCGGCATCAAGGGACGTATTGCACATTTTATAGCAACACGCTGCAGCACTCCAAACGGATGCAAACGCGTCAACATTAAAATGGAATCTCTCGCACATAGCCTCAGTGAGACACGCCTTAACATTTCAAAAGCACTGAACGAACTGCATGACGAGGGATATATAGAACTCCACCGCAAAGAGATAATCGTGCCCTCGCTGAAAAAACTTGTTGAAAATTTTTGGCTATAGGCTAAAGCAGCTATTGCTTCATTATATTTTTTACTGCATTTTATCTTTTGACAAAACCATAAAAAAAGCAAGGAAATCTTTGGTACAAGAAAATAAACATGCTATCTTTGCACACGAAAATGAGCAAGGCTCAAATTCACCAATAGGTAGGTTCCGTAGCTCAGCTGGATAGAGCAACGCCCTTCTAAGGCGTGGGTCAAGCGTTCGAATCGCTTCGGAATCACGAGTAATCGCAACGGAATCACAAAGGGGAAAGTAAGTTTTTTATCTTACTTTCCTTTTTTT
>JAEIGA010000071.1_pt1 | contig 130518 bp, 224 predicted proteins | sample 9270691 | NCBI WGS metagenome assembly JAEIGA01 (sample SAMN17057246, study PRJNA624740) | gut metagenome | biome: biome; isolation source: fecal sample | host: Bos grunniens | place: China: Xizang | collected 2019 | reverse complement strand
GGGCGAATTTCTCCGTTGCCCAAGTGGGTCCAGTAGGATTCTCCGATTCCGATGTACCGACCAGGGTTGGAACAACCGGTTCACCAGACTCCCCCGATTCAGATAACTGTCAGAAGAAGTATATAAAGATTTCGATTTCTTTTACCCAAAATCCATCTCCAACACCCCCATCAAAAGATTACCAAAAATGTTAAACAAATCACATCGTTATATTTGCTTTTTTGTTTTCTATTAGGTATTGTTCCAGTTTTTCTATTGGTATGTTTTGGTTTGTGTGTATTTCTATTAGTTGTTCGATGTTTGTTTGTATTCCTTGTTCTTGTAGTTCTTCTATTATTATTTGTATGTTTTTCATTTTTCCCATTGTTTATCACCTATTATTATATTAGGTGATTGTTGTATTTAAATGTTTCGATTTAATGTTATTCTTTTTATTTATTTATCTATTAGTATATTTAATACTTCTTCTCCATCTTTTATTCTTTTTTCGTATTATCATATAATTTATTTAGTATTTCTACTACTTCATTTGTATCTAATACTCTTGTACCTATTTTTTTTTCAGTATCTATTACGCAACCGTTTTTATTTTTGAATCTTTTTGTATTTGTTGTTAATAATTCGTTTATTGTTTTGTATTGTTTGGGTGTTATTTGTACTGTTATTTGACATATGGTGTTGAGTAATTGTTTTTTTATTCTTGTTTCTAATAATATTTCTTTTAATATTTTTTTTAGGTCTTGGTTTTCCTCATATAATTCATTTAATAAATCAACAATATCTTCATTAAATATTACTCCTCCTTTTTGATTATCATAAACTATATTTAAATGTTTGTCTTGATTTTGAAATTCAAATCTATTCATTTTTTATCCTCTTTTTCACATTCTTTTAACTGTTTTTCATATTCTTTTAATTTATCAAATAATAAATCATATTTATATATTAATACTGCATTTTCCACCATTGTATCTATATCTTTATGGTTTCCGAAGTACATTTCAAATATTACTCCACATAAGAATAATGATATTCCACATAATACATATTCAATCATAAACTAAAATCAACTCCTCTTTTTTGTTTATTCTTTTACGAATATTCTAATTGCATTTAGAATATTTTTTTCATTATATTCATAATTGTTATCTTCATTCCATATTTTAAATCGTTTCATATTAATCTGCTGTTTATTGTTCCTTTACTATTTTGGTATTTACTATTTAATGTTCTGGTCCCATAAGGATTGTCACATTCACTACTTAATGTTGTGAATACTATTTGGCAAACGCTCATGTCTTTTTTTAATTGGAAGGTTTGGTTGCTTAAATTTGCTATTTCTAATGTTATATTTCCTTTAAATCCGGGGTCTATGTATCCTGCGGTTACATGAACTGTTATTCCTAATCTTCCTATACTGCTTCTTCCCTCTACTGTTGCTACTATATTGTTTGGTATTTCCACCCATTCTTTTGTACTTCCTAAAATAAATTCTCTTGGTTTTAAATCATAACTTTCATTATCAGGTATTATTATGCTTTCACCTTTTATTGTTTTTAATTCATCTGCTAAATGTAAATCTATACTTGATGGTTGTATATCTATATCATTCAATGGATTTACTATAATCTCTTTATTCCTAATCTTCTCTTTTATATGCCTATCTGACAAAATACTCATAACACACCCTCCAACTTCTTCTTTTCAAAATCACTTAAAGAATACCAATCACCCTTACACTCCACATAACAAACAGTATACTCATACTTACAAACACTATCCACCACATCAAAATGAATATCATTAAACACATCTTCATCGGATAATTTTAACAACATATCTAATAAACTTATCAACATATTATCCTCATACTCACTTATCGGCAATCTGCTCCAATAATTATAATCATTACTAATAAAAGATATAAACCCATCATAACTTGTAAAATGATTCACTAAATAATCACTAACCCCATCTAACTTCAAAGTATAATCTTTTATCATACCTAATGTTTCAACATTAGTCTTAACCTCACCATAACACTTATCAGTTTCATAATTATAATATCTGGGTGAACTCACCCACACACTACCATTAACCAACTCAAACTCAAAACTTTTATTTGAAATAATTTTTTCAGGCAACACTTCCACTAATTTCTCCACATACAATTCTAAAAACTTACTGGCAACATCAACTTTATACTTATCCCAATCCTCATAAACATACTCCACACTCTCCACACCCAACTCATCTTTCAACTCCAACTCCTCACTATAAAAATCATCTGCACTACTAAACACACTCTCATAAAAACCTTGAAAATAATAACTGCCAATAACTTTAATCATACTACCCACTCTTTAACTTCCCCATACCTCATCGCATTATCCAAATCTTCCACAGTTAAATTCTCTAAATAATCTTCTAAATCTTCTTTACTCCCAAAACATTCACTTAAATCTATTCTCTGCACCACCCTACCATCATATTCCAAAAAGGTTATACCAAAAAGAGTTTCATCTAAATCCATTGATTTCTCAACTAATAAATTAACATCACCAATACTTCTTTCAATATAACTATAAGGGATTGGGGTTACAAAATTATGTTGATTATTAAAATAAAACATAAATATTTCCTCTATACACACATCATAATCACCCAACACAGACTTACATATCTCATGAGGAAACCCTGCTTCTATCACCAATTCCACGGGAGTTACTTCATCTTCATACACACTCACATCTGTCAAAACATACCTCTCATCATACTTAACATCTAAAACAACAGGCATATCATCATCTAAATCCCTTAAAATCTTTTTCAAATCTTTAACTTTAAACATTAACACCACCATCTGTGGTTAAAATATTATATACCAAATTCACTTCCCCATAATAAGTAGTCAATATCCCATTAACTCCCATACTCTCATCTAAATCTGCAATTAACTCTGAAATATTTATCTCCACCCCCTCTTCAATACATAATTCTATCACTACACCAAAATTACTAATCTCCAATGCAACTTTCTCAATCACATCACCTACTGATACTTCATCAAGATTCCTTTTTAAAATCTCTTCAATCATATCCAATATTTCTTTTTTCTGCTTTTTAATTAATATCCATGACTTATAATACTGCTCTACACATTCTTTAATATCCATAAAACCATCACCATCATCTTTTTTTATTTAATCACATCTTTCGCTTGTTCCCAATCACCTTTATAAATATGCAAACTTGTTGAATTATAATTAATACCCTTAAACTTCAACAAAGGATAATCATCTTTCAACTCATCAACAAATTTCAATCCTAAATATTGTAAAAACATCATATTAGATGGAAACGCACTATACAAATCATTACTCCTAAACATCACATGCAAGACCAATTCATTATCCCTTATTGTTACTTGCAACCAATTTAAACAAGGTATATGCTGTTCAGCCCTATCCAGACCCACATTATACAAAGTAGCCACTGCACGATTACTCCCATCAAACACTCTTAACCTATCACACATAACACTAAACTGGTCATATAAATCAAACTCCTTTAAACGATTCACACTTTTCATCGCAAAAATCCTTTCAGGATAAGTGTATATAAAAGAATTATCGTAATCATCAATAAATATCTGCTTAACATCATCTAACTGTATAACATACTCCATTAATGCTTCATCTTTTAAAGGATAACCCTCAATATTAAACACACCATTACCTATCATCTTTAAAAAAACACTACTTGGAATATAACTAACCCCATCATATCCATCTAACACATTTGGGATAAATGTATGATTAATTAATTTTTCATATAACTCATCACCATCATCTTTTTCATGATAACTACCATTTTCCAATACATCTACTAAAAAATTCCGCCACGCTATTTCCACACTATTCATTATAATCCAAACTCCTCTTTAACAATCTCCACATCTTCATCTCTAACATAAACCTTACCACAATTATAATCGATAATATGAAACTGCAAAGTGGGATAATATTCTCTTAAACATTCACAAATAGATATACCAAAGTATTTCACAAACAATATATCCTTAATAAAATCATTGTAAAAATCATGTTCCGAAAACATCACAACTAAATATAACTTATCATCTTTAATTAAAAACTGAACATATTGCAAATTTGGAATTGATTGCTCCCCCTCATCAATATGGGGGATATATAATGTTGCAACTGCTTTGCTTGAATTCAAATCTTCAACTAATTCTCTACAAATAACATCTAATTGATTAACACTACATACCACATCATCTGTATAATCCATATTATAAGGTAAATAATAACATAACCTTTCGGGGAAAGTCCACCTATCCTCAATATCTTGAAGAAATATCCTATCCACATCTTCTAATTGTGTTACATACTCTTCCAATATCCAACTCTTCATAGGATACTCCAATATATCATATACACCTCTCCCTATTAAACTACTAAAAGTCCTACTTGATTCATAGGAATTATTTATCAATATTTTATGAACTCCTATTAACGAATTATATTCATCTTTCAATATAACCTGCATACAATTTTTCCAAAAACTTTCCAATCCAACAATACCCATTTATAAAACCTTTTTCCATTTTTTTTAGAAATCATGCTCTCCCTCACCAGTATCAACTACAATAAGAAACCCCTCAGGTATCTTCTTTTTTGGTTTTGGGAGCAATTCTGGTTGAAAATCTTTTACCTTTTTCAAATACCTCTCATCTACCTCATAACCCATAGAAAAAACCTCATTTAAAAAAATAGAATAAATAGGATAACCACTTATCCTATTGTACTTCAACATAATCTTTTTCTAATTTTAATAACTTTTCAATTTCCATACTAATTATTTCTATTTTAGTATTAATCTTTGCAATATCTTCATCACTTAACAATAAATAATTTTCAATACCACCATTCTCTTTAATATATTTATCCTCTTTTAAAATTTTCTGATAATGCTCTTTGGTCATACGCAATTCTCTTAATTCCGTATTAATCACATTACTCATACAATACCCCCATTCATAATCAAGTTTTCTCTTTTAGTGGGATTATTCTCCACAAAAACCTCATCATCATCTTTAAGGATATCTAATAATTTACTATTATCATAATTATCACATACCAAATGAATAATACTTTTCTCAATATCTGGATTACCACTTACAATATTTAATATAGACTTTTGTTTCCTATTTGAATTAAACATCAAGTGTATCCAATCATTAACTGTTTTTTTACTAATATTAAATTTCTCACCATTAATCACTAAACAGTTATCTTCAAATTCAAATGTAACTTTTTTAATACTATCATAATACTTAATTAAAATATCCTTAAAATTATCTTTACGAATATTATATATTAACTTACCAAATGTGTTATTATTTGAACCATATTTATTAAATAATTCTTTAAACTCACCATAAGTTAAACCATTATTATCACATTCAATAACATACAATAAATCATAAACATCAACAGGCAATGTGTAAACCTTATGTCCCTTATTAATAACAGAACCATCACTTAATAACTCCAATTTTGCCCATAGTTCTTTTGAAAAATCTAACGGTTCATACCTATCCTTATCTCTTGCTTTCCTCCTTTTCCCACCTTTTTTAACCTCAGCAGGTTCAACTTTCATTACCTCGTTTTGCTCATCAAACTTCTTATTTAAATCATCAACCTTTTTAAGCAATTCAGATTGATTCTTTAAAATATCCCTCATATATTCAACATCTAAAATAGACTCCATATCACCTAATCTTCCACTAATTGAAGTTACTAAAACATCAGTACCAGACACAAAATCTAAAACTAAATTAAGTTTTTTTTCAATTTCATCTATTTTACTAATAACTTTTTCATTATTATTTTCATCTTCATTTACTATTATTTGAACCATATAATCACCTACATTTTTATTCTTGTTTATTCAACTGTTTAACAATCTGCATATTAATATAACAACCCATCTTAATCATTGAAGATGCAAACACACACAACTCCAATGGGTCATCACAATTAAGACCTACAATTGTAGCCCTCATATTATCATTTAACTCCAATAAGGAATCTTTATCCAACCCATTCATTCAAAATACACCTCAAAAATATTTTTTCAATTTTAATCTTGTAAATTCTCTTTTAATAGTAATTTCTTCTTTCACAAAATCATCATTCCTATGTTGCCCTAATGTTCCTGAACCTAAACCCCATCTTTGTTTCTCGGTTAATCTGTGCTTATTCTTATGATACCACCTATGAGATTTTACTCTTGATTGCTCCTCCCTTGCATTCTCTCTGCATTCATCACTACAATATTCGTAAGGGCGACCACACTTTCTGGATATAGCAAATTTCTCACCACAATATTTGCAAGTAACAATAATAATTCCAGACTGTTTTTTCAATCTATTATTATCAATATACTGATTTAAATCAATATATTTCTTAAAATCATTATCAGTCCAAGTTAAAACATCATCAACACTACTACTCATTTACTAACTCACCAACCACACTATATTTATTACTTTCCCATTTATTAATATCCCAATTAATTTTTTCAAGATAATCTCGAACTTTGACTGCTGTTCTTTCATCATCATAATATCCAAAATTAACATACTTTCCATTAATATATTTTTTAATAATAAACTTCTGTGTAGGGGCGTACTTATAAACAAATCTTTTATCACCAATAGCGTTATCTACCTTACCATTCTCTTCTTTTATCTTATTTAAAAAATAATAAAATTTATGGTATGGTATTTTACATTTCCTTATAATCATCTCCCAATTTTGCTTCTTATCCAAATACTCTTCTTTCACTAATTCTATAAGATTTTCATCAGATGCTTTATCAATAATGTATATAACATTATCTTCTTTACTCATATTATTCAACTTGATTTCAGCAATTTCTTTTGTTGGGCAATAAGAAACCACCTCAAAATCATTATCTGTTCTCTTCAAAATATAATAAGAATCCTCATTATACTTCCAATACCTTTTAGGTTTACGCCTATATGAAGATGGCAATCCTAATTCCTTTTTAACTTCTAAAAGCAATTCTTTATACTCTTTATAATTAAGACCCAACACTTCTTTAATTTCTGTTTCAGTTAAATCAGAATAAAATAACTTTTTAAAATCTTCCTTTTTAGACTCCATATTCATCAACACATTCATCTAACTCTTGGCAGTTCACCATAATTCTTAACCACTATCCCCTCTTTATTTTGAACATATAAAAACCATTCATTCATATTAAAGTCCTTTTGGTTAGCAATCTTTTGTAACTGGTTTTTACCAACATAACCAAGCACATCTTGAATCCTGTAAACAGTATCCATTGCATTTTCAAAATCTTCAATATTCACATCAACCTTATTCTTATTTTGGATTTTATACATTCTACTGGTAACTTTATTTAATTCCATCTGTAATTTAATACCTTTTTTAAACAATTTTGAAATCTGACTATCTTCACGAAGATATAACCTCAAAGCATATTCTAAAAATTCACTACCACTCATATCTAACTTATCTTTTGCAAGTAACCATAAATGCTCCTCCACATTTAATTTTACTTCTATTTTTTTTGCCAATTTTACTATCCCCACTATTAAAAGTGTATTCTTATAAATAAATATTATAATCACATTCATTTATAAGAATTACTATTTAGTTTAATCTTTTTAAATAATCATAAATCTCTTTTCTCTCTTTCTGGGAAATCTCCTTTTCCCTTAACATTTTCATACTCACAGAATTCAATAATTTAGCATCGCATTCCTTATCGGGGTGGAGTTCATTGCATTTATCCACTACTTTTTGCAATACTGCTGGTTTTTTAATTATATTCATTTTTTTACCATTAGAATTGCCATTAGGTTTGGGTTTACTTTGTGATTTATTATTCTCCCCTTCTGCGTACTCTGTCGCATCTATTACCTCTGCTTCTATAATATCAAAAGTGTGTAATATTAAATATCTTTTCATATAAGTTTGGTATGTTCCAGAACTCTGTGCCCAATTCATTTTTGGTAATTTTTCTAATTGTGGAAATGGAACTTCAACTGTTATTTTATCTTCAACATCATTCCAACTAATTAAATTCAATATTCCTTTATAACAATGTGCTATTTCATCATAAGGAAAAGTGAAAAACATTGTGCATTCATACTGCTTACATAATCTTAATATTGGTGGCAATAAATCATCTAATTCATAATAATCAAATCCACCAAATTTATTTTTCCCACTTTTTGGAATATTTATCTCTAATAAATCATTTTGCATTCTTGTTAATTTATGGTATATATTTGTTGTTTTAGTTTCCTCTACATTCATTTTTATTCAACTCATTTATAATTTGATATTCTACTGTCTTATGTCTGTATTTTGGTAATTATCCTTATTCTTTTATCACATATTCTTTACCTCTTTTTAAATATTTATATAATATAATATATTTTTTATACTATATAAATATTACTTAATCTTTTTAACCTATCCTACTCAACACTAAATTCCCCGCTCTAATCTGCTCACCATATTCTAAAATAGATAAAATATTAACTAAATTCTCCAAATTATTAATATCATTCACAAAATCGTCCCATTTACTTTGGAAGATTTTATCATCAAATTCATATTCAGGCACATTAAATTTCCTATCTCCATCTTTATCAAAAAATAATATATTCTCTTTTTCCAAACCCCAATCCACACTCGCTTCTATATTACAATCAGAGTCCATATTCCTTATCAAATATTTTATTTCTCTTCCATTTAGTTTTGCATCTAATAATCTTAATATTATATTCTCAAAACTTTCGTTCGGGGTCAAAGCCAACGCTTTTAATCTGCTTTTTGTTTCTCCACTTACTTGTATACTACTATAATTTCTCATTTAATATCCTCCTATAATCTATAATATAACTATAATATTATATAAGTATTTCTATTCAAAATATTCCACCACTCTGCGTAAAGTAATACGAACATTTAGCAAAAGTATTATTACTCACCAAATTATCAATCTTACACTCACAAATCCTCACGCAAGTAACACCAAATACTAATTCAAAATCTTTCAACAACACATCTGTTAATGCCATATCAGTACTTTCCAATACAACTGATTTACTATTTAATTTTGAAACTTTAAAATTCCTTGACAAACCATTTGTTTCCAACCAAAAATCCAAATCTCCTCTCATTTTTGTAATCAATTCTCTTTGTTCTAAATAATAACTATTCAATCTATCTAACTCTAAAACCATAATTATCTCCCTCAATAAATTATTTAATCTCTATATCCATTAAAACAATCCCTATCTACTCTCATTAGCGGACTTATCAAATCACCATAAACCACCCCACATCTGTTATAATCATAATAATAAGTGCAAATTAACTTATTATCATGAACAAATGATAACAAAAATTTTGATTTAATTAAATTACGAGTAACAATTTCTGCATATCCATTATCCACTAAACTATTAATCAGAAATCTATTAGGTAAATGTAAAGCAATTTTTCCTTTAAACCTTGATAAGACTTTAACAAAAATTCCTTTATCCCTATATTCAGATAACAAATAACCTAATTCTAATACTAACAATCCATTATTACAATAATTCCCTGCTACATATCCAATTAATCTGTTTGAGTATATTATTTTAGTTACAACATCATACCATTTATCTTGCACTATAAAAAAATCTTCATCTAACATATTTTTAAGAATTAATTCATACTCTCCTTTTCCATATGCTAATAACTCAAAAAGAATAATATCATTCATAGTTTCTAATTCTAACATTATATTTCACCCATATATATCAGACATATATAAGTAATCTATAATAAAATAAAAAAAAGATATTCTATTATATAAAAAAAATTCTCTCACCACCAAACCCAAAGATGAGAAAATATTTTTTTATATAAAAGGTAAAAATACTATATATTCAGTTTTAAAAATTTTACTATCTACAAATAATTATTATATAATCACTTATATATAAACATTACTATTTAAATAGAATATCCTTACCACCAACTCCAATAAAAATACTCTGTTTCATTCTCATTTCTTAAATAATTCGCCATTTTTCTATTAAATAATTTCATACCTGCGATACACCATTCAAAATCCCAATTAGAATAAAACATTCCCACATTGAATAATCTTTGAACAAGCAATTCATCTTTTTCATTAACACACCTTTTACTATCTTCAAGGATTTCATATAACTCCTCACGAGTTAATGGTATATATTCACAATTTAATTCATCATACTCTTTTCCAAGTTTTTTAGTGCCAATTTCAGTTACCCTATTATGTAACCAACGCTCTTTTCTTAAAGTTAATAATTCTTTTGCTTTTAAAAACTCTCCTGTTTCAGAATCAATTTCAGGAATCTCTCCTGTCTTGTTTCTTAAAATTGCTTGGTCTAATCCCATATTATCACCTCATTAGTTCCTCATATCATATATTATCTTCATTACTTTTACTGGATTAACAGTCGCCCAACCAAAATATTTTACATTACATAAAAATTTATCTCCTTTTTCATAAAATGTGAAATATTCTTTTACTGCCCCCCACTCTTCCATTGTGAGTTTTTGATTAAGTTTCCATAACCCATGATTCGCTTTTTTGTCAAATCCATCTACAAACATTAATTTACAAACTTCCTCATGATAGTTTAAATTAAATCTCATTATTATCACCTAATTTATATCCCTATTACTATATTAATCTATAATAGTATATAAATATTTGTAATAAAAATTTTTTAAAAAAAAATGGAAAAGCCCCCACACACAAAGGACTTCCCCATCTTTTCACATCATTCATATAAAAACCCAATACAAAAAAACACATTTTCATATCAACAATTTTATAAATGAACTAAAACGAACTAATGTAGAGATAATATAATATTATCAAAAACTTCATATATAAAAATTTCCATCAACCCAATGGGCAGAATCCCCAAAAACTCCACCCATCAATTCAACCTAATAATCCTCATATTATTAATAATAGTATACTCCCTATGCCCCAACATCGCAAGCACACTCATTAAATCATCAATACTCCTCAATCTCCTTAAAAAATCAGAATACTCCTCTGGGGATACTAATCCACTACTATATAACAAAGGAGGACTAACAGACTTATACTCTTCTGTTTCGTAATATAAAATATTCTCCTCATCTTTACTATAATCTATAACACAATTAAGTTTAGTCATACTCCTTAAATCATCAAGCAAATACACTATAACCTCATCACCAATTTTAGCATCTAAAATCCGAGTCAATATCTTATCATAAGACTCATTTTTCCTAACACTCAATGATTTCAACCTTTTCATCGTACTATGAGTTACTCTAATTGGATACCTTGCCATAATTCATAAACCCCTTTTTTGCATAATATATATTTTAAAAATAATTAAATTTAAACATATGCAATTTATAAAAAAAACTATTGGGCAAAACCCTCATCATTCAATTCAGAAAAATCAGGAATATCCAACTCATTCCTACTTTTATTCACTTCAACCTGCCTTTTAAGAACTTCATCTGTCAATCCATTCTCTTCATACTCTTTATTAATACTATCCTGTTCACGATTTAAATTCCAAATACAAAACTTTTTAAGAATATCCATCATAATTTAACCACTCCTCATTGAACAAAACCACCATCATTTACCACTTCATTATTATCTGGAATATTTAACTCATTCCTTAATTTATTCAATTCAATTTGACTTAACAGAACATTTTCAGACAAACCCTCTAACTCATATTCCAAATTAATTTTTTCTTGAATCATATCTAAACGCTTATTAATACTATCCACACGAGAAATAATATCTTTCCTATTCCGTTCTTCAAGTATATTATGGTAAATAGTCCCCATTGTAAATGCAAAAACAATACAAAATATAATAAACAAATAATTATTCACACCAATACCAACAATATAATCCAAACCTTGAATAATCAACAAAACAATTAAAATACAACTCATTATTCGTAAAAATTCATTATAATCAATATCCATTTCTAACTAACCACCACTAATAACATCAATATTTAACCTTTTGTAATTATACAAACACTCTTCTGACTAATATTAGATATATAATGTGCTTGTAATGAAAAAGTCCTATCTTGCAAATGACCATAATAACCATTACCACTTCGACTACCTAAACTATTCAAAGCACGAACATACTTTGTTGAAATATTATACTTATCACACATTTCATAATGACCAAAAACACTACTTCCTCTCGCACTTCCACTATCCTCATATCCAATATGGAAGAAAATCGCCTTATTTGGTTTACAAGCAATTTCACCAATCGCTTTAAATCTTGCAGTATCATTACTTCCAAAACTACTGAAATTCCTCCATTCAGTTGTTAATTTAATCCCTTTTTTCTTAGCAACCCACGCAACAGCGGTGTCTAATCCAGAATGCCCAGTTCCTGATGTTGTTGTGCCAGCAACTTGCGCCAGAGTTGTCTGGCTTATATCTGTTATGCCGAACTTCCTTAAACATTGGTGTAAACTATTAGGACCACAATAATATGGTGTTGCTTGTCCTAAATACCCTACTCCTTGTGAGGTGTAATGTGGTGAACTTACATATGGGTTAGTACAATTACTATTTGTTGATGTTGTTGTGGTTGTAGATGTTTTTGTAAATGATTTGGAATTTACTGTTGCATAATTAGGATATGCTTTATTTTTATCATAATATGCAAGGATTCTCGCAAACATATATACATAATCATTCACCTTAACCTTTTTCCCACTATATGTTATATAATTTGGAAGTTGCTTGTTAGTATCACAATACTTCACTAACCTATTCGCCATATCCATATAGTCATTTTTATATATTTTAATATCTATACTATCTCCTGTGGAGGCTTGGGCGGGTTTTATATACCATTTATCAACATTCTTTTTAGGTGCAACAATTTGTCTTGCAATAAAATAAGACCATTGTGCATTTTCACCTATCTGATATTGTTTTTCAACATTTGTTTTTATATTATTCGCTATTTTAACCGTTTCTTCAAAAGTATAATAACTATCCATTTTCTCACTACTCTTTGGTAATAATTCATTAAAATTCACATCATTAGATAATCCATATCTAAATAAAATTACTCCATCTGCTCCATTATCCAAACATACTTTCGCATCGTTAAGCAATTCTTTACTGGATAAAAGACTTGTATCATCATCTGATTTATATGACTGCAAACCAGACCAAATTTTTCCTTTACTCACCAACATTTTTGTTGTTGATTTTAACCAATCTGTTCCACCACCATAATTCCCTTTATACTGCATTGGAAGTATATAATCAACCACTTTTCCTAACGCATCGAAATCTTGTCCGTAATAATATTTTGCGGAACTTTCTGGCATAACAGCACAACTCAAAACCATATTAGGTATTTGTGAACGAACATCTTTCACAAAATTAGTAATTGCTTCTGGTCCACCAGTTGTCTTATACGCATTACCAGGGTATCTTAAATAATCTAAATGTATTCCTTTTACCCCTGTTATTGAAGCATACTTCTTAATTTCCTCAATTTTTGATTTAATATGTGTTTTTGCATTTACTGGGTTAATCCATTCTCCATTATAAAAACATTGAACCCATATATGAACATTCACATTATTACTATTCACTTTCTGTATCCATGACTTTACTTTACTCTCACCATGAGTTGTGAAAGCATAATAATTTAGGAATATATCTGTAACACCATTACTCTTTAATTTTTCAATATTCACATCATTCATATTTTTTCCAAAAACCCAATATCCAAAATGACTCATCTAATTTTCTCCTCCTATTACTTAATTATTGGATAAAACAAACAACCATTAACATGAGTAAACTCTTCATTAGATTTATTTATTAAAAATATCGTACCATCTTTATTAATCGCTAAATCTATCGGTTTTTTAGGATAATGACTCGCAGGGGCATATACATACCCTATTGGCAGATAACCCTCTGAAATCCTTGAACTATAAGCAAGGTTTTCACTACCAGTATTTATTGTTGTTTCACCATCAAATTGTATATAAACATACTCTTCATTTGTATACGCATCAAATCTCACATTATCAAAAAATGTTGGACTTGAAAGTATTTTTTTCCAACCTTTCACTTGAACCTGCAATAAACTCTCATTTGCAGTAAAGGTAACTATTCCCCTTTCAGTTGCAGTATAATATACTGTAAACTCTCCTTTTGAATCTGTGGTGTTTGTTACTGTTTTAGTTGATGTTCCACCATAATCATATGTTCCACCACCCTCACTTCTTGTAAAATATCCATCAGTAACACTTACTTTAACGGATTTTCCTGTAACTGGTTGGTTATTATAATCCAACAATTTAACAACTAACACTAATTTATTATTAACCCCATCAAGCAATAAATTATATTTATCTGCTACTAATTGTGTTTTATATAACTCATTCATTATCATAATCAATCAACTCTAAAAAGAATTATATTCAATATATTTCCCAGTATAACATTTATTATTCTTACACATAGGCAATAATTCAACATTCCAATAAACATAATTCGATTTCTTTAATTCCAAAACTAAACTAACACCATTAGTATTCCCACTACCACTTGTTAATTGAACTGTTTTAGAATCCAGAACATATTTATTTCTATCATAACTACTTATCTTAAACTGCTGATTAACTAATGGATTAATCACATAATAACTAATTCCAAGATAAGTCTTATTATTCTCTGTATACACATTGGGCGTACCTTTAAAAATAACATCTTGATTAATTATCTCCCTACTAACAACAACACCCTCATATAAATCTTCCCTTGTATTATATGGAGGAATATTAATTCTTAACACCCCATCATCAACATCTTCTTTATCCATTGTTACTTTTAATTCATTATAATCCTCATTTTCAATTACAACATACGAAAAATCCTTAAACTCACCACCCATCATCACTTCCATATCTTCAAATTGAGATTCTATAAACTCTTCACCTGTGGTATATATAAAAAAAATAATTGAATTATCATCATGGGAAACCACAACACTATCCAATTTTTGATTATGATATTCAGGTGCAAGTGCATGAATATAAACACTACCATTCACATATTTTGTTTCCGAATACAAATAACTCAACCAAACATTATCCTTATCCGTACGCAAAGTAAAAAACTCTTTAAGTTTTGTGGGAACATTCAATAAATTGGTCATTTTTTACCAACACCCCATTTACCATTTTTATAATTATTCAACCACCTATCTATCCATTGGGGGCGATTAGCATCATCTTCCTCTTTATAATCAAACCAATTATGAACAAATAATCTAAAATTTACTCCATTAACCATAATACACCATCATTTAAATTTAATAAATCTTCGCTTTCCGCTACTATTTTCCCATTCCAATAATAAGCATTCGCATTATCATTAAATAACAAAGTTCCTAAATTATATGTTGTTTTCGACATATTCAACAGTTCTTTTTCAGTACATAAAACTACTTGCCCATTTTTATAACATACTCTCCCTATATACTCACCAAATAATTCTTTATCCTCTTCGGAAAGCCAAAAATACTGATTAACCCATTCTTTCAGTTTCATTAATACTACCATAAAAAATAACCTCTCTTAATCTTGATTATAAGTCCAGACAAACCTCACTCCCATATAAGTATTTGCAGGTAAAGTTTTATTCTGTTCAACCCTATATGTTAAATTTCCATCGGATAATAATGAAAACACAACATCAGGACGCCAACCAACTGCACTTATCCTTGATGTTGGGCGATATTTAGATAATTCGTTGGGGATTAATGCTTGTTCAATTGTTCTCTCACTTGTATTCGCATTATCTCCACCAGTTAAAAAAGCATTGTTTCCTGTTTGATTATATTCATAGTATAAACTACAATTCCCTCTGTATCTATTAACATACAAATATACTGCATTATGGGCGTTTGTGGTATTCAATGTATATTTATCCCAGTCATCGCAGGTTAATTTAAAATTATTATTTTTCTTTGTATTTACTCCATTACTTCCTGAAACTTTAAAAGTAATAGTTCCTACTTCTGTTGCTTTATATTTAACAGTAAAACCATTAGTGCCAGTAACTTCTTCAATTGTATTGCCTACTTCTTCATTCCCTACAACAAAAGTACCTTTATCAACTACTAATAAAATTGATTTTCCACTAATATTACTTCCATTAAAATTTAATAATTGAACTGTAACATTCATTATTTCATTTAATTTTAAACTTGATTTACTTGATGTTATTTTTATATTATATAATCCTTTAATATCCATAACATCACCTATTTAATAATGCCACTCAAACATCTCATAATGGTCGCCCATACTCCTCGTTCCAAATTCACTTGCTGATGTTCTCGCTGTAATAACTCCATCTTTGGTAAACGAATGCACAATATCACTCCTATATGTTGTAGTGGATATAATCTCATTAGGATAATACTCCTGCTTTGGCAACACAATTGTATCTAACTGCTTGGAATTATTATCCAAATTCGTTTGGATATGCTTCCATTTTAATCTACACGCCCTGCTTGATTCATCAACATAAAAAAATGATTCATTCTTTGACCTAACATTCACTTTTTTAAAACCTCTAACATATATTTGACATTTTTCAACATCACATTTAAATGTACATAAACCCCAATCTACACAATTATATCCCATTGTAAATGAACCATTACTTCCAGTAATTCCATTATATAACTTCGTAGAAACACCAGTTATATTTGTTTTTGTATTATTCCGAGTATAACTAATAAAATGCCCTTTATCCACACTAATGGTTACTGGCATATTTGCTAATGCTTTATCATTAAAATCATAAACTTCAACTTTAACTGACACATTTTTATCAATTAATGGATTACTATTACTTGAAGTAATTACAATATAATAAAAATTATTAATAAGCATATTATCACCAATCCTATTTATAATATGTTTTCTCAATTCTCAAACCAATTTCAGTACCTACTAAAATCGTATTATGTGTTGATGATAATTCATTATATGCTCTTACTGATATACTTCCATCATAATCAATCCACGCCAGTATATCTCCTCTATACCAATGTTGATAAAGTGCTTCACCATTATCAAAATTAAAAATATAATTAGGAATTGTACTTGATGATACAACACTATTATCCTTAAATGTAGCAAGGACAATTCTATCTATTGATGAGAAATTATACCAACCACTACTTGATGTTACACTTGAATTAATCTGTGCCCACTTACCATCATATACTAAACTAAATACAACTACTCCAATACTATCATCATATTTAATTTCTTTTCGTGGAAACGGGTCAGCGTAATTTTGATTTCCATAAGTTGTGTATGTACAAACATAATTATTTGAATTAAAAGTGCTAATTGTTCTCCAACCAGTAACAAATAATTTTACATTCATATTATTTGCCACAATATTAACAAAACCCCATTCTGACGCCTCATATTTTAAATAAAACTCACCATTAGACCCTGTTGTACCAGTATAACTTGAAGAACCATTCTTTATTTTTGTAACACTTGAATTTCTCCTATACTGAATAAACTTACCTTTATCACAAGTAACAACAACCTTTTCGTTCTTAACTGGTTCATTATTAAAATCCAATAATTTAATTGTTATTTCATTATCATCACTATCTATTGCAGGTTCATATGTTGTACTATCAATCTGTGTTTTATATACTTTACTTAAAGTAACCATAAACTTAACTTCCAAAAAAATATTTCATTGCTTTCTTAACACACCATATTCAAAACCAACTAACAACATTAAAAATACTATACCAACACCTAATAAAATACCTAACATTTATACACAAAATCCCCCTTTTTCATTATACACTCTTACCAAAAAAAAGAATAAAATCAACTACCTGAATGGTAAGTTGATACATATGAATATATTCCACTACCATAAGCATTAAATTCCTTTGTTGGCGCACCCCATAACCATACCTCCCCCGCACGAGGACTCTCATTACCATACTTATCATATCTACCATTAATATGTAATCTAACATTAGTTTTATCTGCCATATTACTGTTTATATCAAAATATTTCCCAGAATCTGGAATATACTCATCTTCCATTATTTTACCTATCTTAAAAAAACCCTCATCATAAATACTATTCCCACTTGAAGGAAGTGGATTTTCTGATACAAAACCACATTCAACAAAACAGAACCTACCTACTTTGGTAAGATAACAAAAACTCCAACTTGTTGAAACATAATTTGTATTAAAAGTAATTGGTAATTGATAAGTTAAGGTATTATCTTTTAATGCAAGGACAACATCACCAATATCATCTTTTAAATCTGCAATACTTGTATTAATTGCAGAATTAATTTCTTTCTGGGTTTTATTAGCATCTTCCAAACCAAATTGGTCATAATTCGCTGACCCCTCATCTTTAATATAGTTACTGGAAATATAACCTCTCTGTAATTTGTAACTATTACTTTTATCTGACACTATCGGACAATCATTAGCATCAAAACCAACAACACTTGATGACATAGTCCCACCATTAGAAATATCCCCATGCCCATGACCACTCACAGAAAAGGTGGACTGTGCCAAATCATTACCATTCGCCAATAAAATATTCGTATTATTCACACCATTTTTAACAAACTTATTCGCTGTAATAACTCCTTTACCACTTCCAGTCGCACTCAAATTACCTGTTGTCGAACCATCACTATTACTTGGAATATAATTATGGGTATGAGTGGACTCACTATACACTTTACTATCCACAGTCCCATCTGCTTTTAAAAATTGACTACTTGTTCCTCCTTTTTTAACAAATTTATCTGCGGTAATATTATACTCCTCACCTTGTTTTACAGGACTCTCATAAGTAGTACCTCCATTAATTAAAATATCAGCATTTTCTATTGAAGCATATGTTTCCTCTCCACCAGTTCCATTTGCGTTTAATTGAACTGGTGCAAATTGAGTATACCTAACAGTATTACCATCTCTTGAATGCCCATCATGAATTCTAATAATATACGCACTTGTTGTTACTATTTTAAAATAAACATCAAGATAATTATTATTATATGTTGGATTAAACGCAAACCATAATTCATCTAAATTAAAATTCCACACTACCAATGGAGTTACCTTAAAATAAGCACTTGAAGTACTTTGCCTTATATCCAATTTTATTTCAGCATAACACCCATCAGACATTAAACCTATTATTTCAAAAACCAAACTCGCATTTTTATTGTTCCCATTTATTGTACTCAACCTAAATAATCTAAAAAAAGGTTGGTCTAATGGATTACCTGTACTATTCCTAACTACAACACCATCATATTTTTCAATTAATGGATTTAAACCACTATATACTGCCCCACTTGTTATTAAATTAGTACTACCATTTGTTCCACCACTACTTGTATCAATAAGTGGTTTATTATCTAAATCTGAATATTCTCCACTTGTTGCAACTGTGGATAACCCACTTATCATAGAACTATTAGCAGGAATGGATTGTCTTGTTACAATATTCTTATTTTCATCTGTAACAACAACCCCACTCATATTATACTCATCAGATTGTTTACGCAAATAAAATTTATCCAATAACTTCAACATACTCTTTAACAAATCCTGTAAAGTCGCCACCATATTAAACCACTCCCATTATTTCTTAATCATTTTGGTAACACCACATCAAAGTAGAATTCGCATTCACCCCACCATGACTACTACTATCTGCACTTTGAAAGAATATATCCCCACTACTATCAACCACTAATCTTCCAGATTTTGAAACCATTGGAGCAACAAGTTGTTGAGATGGTCTATATTGAGATGGAATAGCATTCAAATACGCCATTGTTGTAGAATTATCATTCGGGTCTTGACTCAATTCTGGTTTAACAGTTGCATTAGTATGAAATACTTTCAACTCCGCAAGGTGCATCGCATCATTTACCCTTAATGTTATAAAATCAATTTGTTCATATACACCCTGCTCATTCGTCCAATGTTTATACATAGGTATGGTTTCCCATAATAGCAATGTAAAATGTACATAATCAATTGCGGATTGTTCTGCAATTTCTGCTTTATCATTTAATCTATCTATCGAAGCATATTCTGCTTTATGTGTGTCAAAGAATCTAACATCATAAACTGTATTTGTATAATTCTGATAACCTACTAAAATACCTATTTCATCAACATTAAACCCATCTAAATCTGCACTCACTATTCCTACAAATTGACCATCTAATGTATATGCTTTTAAAGTAACACTATCAACTTTTTTCTGTAATACTAATTTATAAAATGTATCAACACTTACTGATTTAGTAGTTGATACTTCACTTGGATTGGAATAAGAATTATTTTCAATATGTGTATTTCTTAAAATCCCAGTAGTTGGTCTTAAATAGAATAATTCATAAGTATTATTAGTTGTATCTGCTAATGCAAAACCTATATCTTTTGTACTTGAACTCGTACTATTTACTTTACCAATAAAAGAAACTTCAAAATTATAAGGAACTTCACTTAAAGGAATTTTATGATAATAATACTGTTTTACAGAGGTATTTGCAGAACTATATGCGATTTGTTTATTATTATAAGTTACTGTTGGTGCAATATCATTTGTATTAGGATTATGATACATATGTTTAAGCAATGAATCATCAGTAACCATTGCATTTATATCAATAATTACCTCACCAGTCATTTCATTAATTTTACCATCTAACTTTCCCAATTCATCATGGGTGTGATTTGATAATGCGTAACTACTTGCATCTATTGTACCATCATTCTTAACTAAACCAATATTATTAGATTTTTGAATATAATCACTTAAATCTTGATGACTTGTTAAATAATTATTAGTATCTATTGACCCATCATTTTTAACTAAACCAATAGTATTAGATTTTTGTATGTAATTAGTTAGAGATTGATGGGTGGTCAAAAATCCACTATCGTTTATTAAATCACTTACTTTTGTAGGAATTTCATCAATATTTGCAATTTTCTTCCAACTATTCCACCCACTACTTGTTGAAGTTCTATAAAAAATATGCTCATATTTAGTATTCATACTATAATAAATCTGAATATATCCATAAGTACCACCATTTTTATATTGCTCTATTTTTAACCAAGAATGTTTATTAACATCATCAGACAAATATGAATCAGAAAATGGTCTATTAACTATTGTTTTTGATACTGTTCCGGGAATCGCATATAATCCCGGACTCCTATAATCCGAATGATTTAAATCAGTTCCACTACTTAAAACTTCATATTGATAAAGATATTGATGATTATGCTCTGATTCTGCATAATCAGTTGTATCTATTGTTCCATCATTCTTAACTAAACCAGAAGTATTAGATTTTTGAATATAGTTTGTTAAACTTTGGTGGGTTACATTTGCACTTGGTAATTTTGCGATACTCTTCACTTTACCATCTGATTCTGCAACTAATACCTTACTTACACTTGATGTTGTTGCAGTTACTTTACCATCATTTGTTATGTTTCCATGCTCATGGTCTAAATCAGATTTTGTACTTAAACCATTATATACTGCTCCACTTGTTATAAGATTAGCACTTCCATTTGTTCCACCACTTGTGCTATCTACAACACCACTCCCCAATTTTTCTATTCCTATTGTTGCATTAGCAATCTTATCATTTGTAACACTACTATTGGCTAATTGTGTTGTATTTATTCCACTATTCTTAACCTTAAATGTTGTGGTACTTAATTGTAATGTGCTATTATCTGCCGTATATGTGGTATTTGTATCTTTTCCATACAATGTTACATTAGAACCATTTATATTCACAGTCCCTATGGCATATCTCCCCACTGTGCTACTTGTTATCCCAGAATCTTGTGTAAAACTTGGTTTATTAGTTAAACTTACATAAGAACCCGTTGTTGCCACAGTAGACAACCCATTAATCTCTGAAACATCTATAACATCAGTAGGGGCAGGTGTCCAATCATGAGGAATCACCCCTCTTTCAAACATTACCCCACAAATATCCACTTCACTTCCAACAGGTATTCTAATTAATAATTTTTTCACCACATCTTCTAATTGACTTGAACTGCTTACTGGATTTAACTGCCAAGTAACATAGTATCTTCTCCAATCATTTGTTAAATTCCATCTTATTAATCCATCTGCGTAACCATCAGTTATAGTATTAACATCAAAACTATTGTGCATTACTTTTGTTTTTATATAATTTGTATTCCCATAACTATAAGCAGATACATATCCATTTCCTTTCGCCCAAAAACTTAAAGTATAATAATCACCATATCTAAAATCTCCAACAACTGGTAATTCCCAATCACAATCTAAATTTCCTGTTCCACTACTATTATCAAAACTTCTTACTCTACAACTATTATAATACTCATCTGTTAATACTCCTTTGGAATGTACAAATTCTTTACTATTTGGAATAAGATTTCTCCCACCATATTGAATATCACTATTCTCCGCCAATATTAAATTAGAACCATTATACCTATAAACAGCCATATCACTAACAAACCTAATACTTGTTGTATTATATGCACTCCCTACACGAATATAATAATTTCCTTTTGTTAAATGGTTTTCATCAACAAATACATTACTTGAAATCAAAAATTCCCCATCACTATATCTCACGCCTTCAATATAAACATCACAAAGATTAGTATGGGTATGACCACTTTTTGTAACTGAAAGATTAACACCATCTCCCCTATACCAAAAAGCAGAAGATGATGTACTTCCACTTGCTATTACTACCCCACATTGTAATATTGGGTGTTTAACATCTAATAATCCACCACTTGCAACATTATAATATAATTTATCTTTTCTACCATAAATTAATCCATTCTGAACTAAACTCTCACCCGCTTTAATATTTGCCCCATAAACTAATCTATCATAATTATTCGTATCTGTATAAGGGTCTATTACTCTCCAAGCACTTCCATCAAATACTAAACATATCACAGCACCTGCACCAAATTGGGTTGTTAAGGATATTGTATTATTAAAATAAATATTTTTAGCACCTGTCTCCACCCCATCAACTAATGTTAGATTAAGTGTTGCTTGTGTACTTGTTCCTGCACTACTTAATTTAAAATAAATCACTTGTCCTTTTTTTAAATTGCGAATGGTTGTTGAGGTTCCAGTCCACACATTAGTAGCAGTATCTCCATGTGTTCCCTCAATATACTCTGCTTTTTGTATTTTATCATTCCAATCTTGTTTAATTAAAACCATACTAAAAAACACCCACTATTTTATTATTACATCTTTAATTATCAAATTCCTATCTACATTAGTATAAAAACCAAAGAAATATTCATCAATACCCTCTAACACATCGCCTAACTCTTTTGTGATTAACAATGTATTATTTTTATATAAATAAATATTCACATCATCTAACACTATCTTAATTATATCACCAGATACAACTGCAACATCAGTTACTGATGTTCTTGTTGTACTATCACCTCCATACTGTATACCCCATTTAGCATTTACAACATCACCATAAATAACAGAAGAATCCCTGGTTTTTGGATAATTAATATTCCAACCCCTTAAAACACCACTCACATATGTAAATTGGAATTCTTTTGGATTCACAACTGGAAACTGGAATCCTTTTTCACCACTCTCACTACTTATTTTTAAACCAGTACCCTCAACAATCTGCAAATTAGGAATATAATTATTCCTTGTGTAAAATTGTAAATCTCCAACCATCTCACCAGAATCAGTATAACTACGATAATATGAACCAACCTGTGCATAAAATTGCAAATCATCACTTAAATAAAATTTATCAATTACATTATCTGCATGGATTGTTGATGGGAAATATGCTCGTTCATCTTCACTAATAAAAGAACTTTTTTTCCATTCAGACCAACTATTAGCATACTTCACCCTATAATAACAATCCAATAAATCTGGGTTACTTGGTAGCGTATATAACTTTTGAACCACATATACACCACCTCCATAATCATCAATGACTTCAAAAACAGCCCCCTTACCTTTTATAGGAACATTTAATATACTATTACTATTAACTGTACTATATGAATACCAACCAGTACTTATAACATTATTCAAATCACCATCTGCACCTATTGCCCCTGTTTTTTCAAGTGAATAATGGGTATGTGTAAAATCTGTAATCTCTGATTTACTATGTGTATGTCCGAAATCACTAATATCTAACTTATTATGGGTGTGGGCGTTTTTGGTTGTTTTTGAAGAACTACTAAATTCTGTATATGTATCATACACTGCTTTACTTGATGCCCCTACTCCTTGACTTGCATTTCCACCACTACTCTTATAATTATCACTTAATTTCACATGACCAAACAAACTTCCTGTCGCTTGACCCACATTACTTGCAGTTGAATCAGTATGAGCAGAGGGTGGGAATTTCAATGGTTTTCCAGTTACACTTTCCCAATCAATACTTAATGTTTGCAAATCAAAATCATCTATTTTCTCCCAAGCGTAATTATTACCATTTTTAACTGTTACATAAATATCATAATTATCATTTGTTGTTCCGCCAGTTTTTGTTTTAACATATAATTTATTCATTGTGGAAGCACTTGCAGTTGGAAGATTTCCAGTTACTAATGTTATTAATTCCACATTTGTCAAAGCCCCAATCTTTGTATTTATTGCATCATTAATTAATTTCTGATTTGTTAAATTAGACCCCAAATTACCATAATTTTCACTATTAGTAATTGTAGTTGTTGCTTGATTGTGGATATCATTCGCAAAATCACTTACTGATTTTAAATCACCATTCGCTAACAGTAACTTATTACTTCCACCTCCTTTCACCACAAATTTATCCGCAGAATGCACATAAGTGGCTTGTATTATTTCATCATAATCCTCACCATATAATACACTTGAAGCATCACCAACACTTTCATATGTTTCTGTTCCTCCTGCTTCTGGGGAATATTGTGTATATGTTCCATCACGAAGATGGTCATCATAAACTTTTACAATAAAATAATTCGTACCTAAAACTTTTCTAAAAATATCTACTGATGTATTTGGATATGTTTTATTTATCCCAAAATATATTTCATCAAGGTTGAAATTAACTGCATCTATCACTTCATAACTAAATGTCGAATCAATTACATTCGTATTTTGTCTTAAATACACCGCTATTCTCACATATGAAGTTCCAAGATGCGACATTATCTCAAAAATTATTCTACTACTACTTGAAGAACCATTTTTTGATTGAATATGAAACAACCTATAAAAAGGAGTTTCTTGTGTTGCACTTTGAGCAACATACACCCCATCATATCTTTTAACAATAGGATTTAATTTAGTATATACTGCACCACTTGTAATTAACTTATTACTTCCATTAGAACCCCCATTTGTTGTATCATACACATTACTATTCAATTTTCCCAATTGTATTGTAGAATCTGCTATATCATCATTAACAATAGTGCCATTCAGTATATTTGTTGAGGTAACTGTTCCAGTCCCAGATTTAATATATCTATCATCATGGTCATGTGTGGCACTTAAATCAATATTTCCACTTACAACATCTCCAACAGCATCATCAATATAATCTTTTATTGCACCACCACTCACAGGGTTCGCACCACCAACTGTTAGAGCATTATCCACAACAATCTTTGGTTCTGTGGTTATTACACCATTACTATCTGTTACCACATTCTGATTAGAAGATAAATTTTTGAATAAATCACCATAACTTCCACCTATTGGTATTAACCCATTATCCTCTTCATAATGCAATATATTTTGACTCAATGTATTAAATCGAAGTTGTATGGTACTATAACTTGCACCAATTGGAATATAATATTTACCATCTGTTAAATTATCATCTGACACAAAAACATTATTTGATACTGTGAAAATATTCTTATCCAAAACACCCTCAATATAAACTTGCTTATTAACAGTTACTGTTTTACCACTAACTGTATTTTGAATATTAACACCACTCAACACTTGATACACATTACCAGAATACCCATTCTCATTTACATTTGTATTCATATATAAAATAGGATAACGAACATCTAAATCCAAACCACTTTTAATCACATAATATAATCCATCATCACTTCCACCAACTATTGAATAAAGTGGTAAACTTTCACCCGCGATTATCTGACTTGTCTGTGATAACCGCTCATAATAATTGGTATTTGTATATCTACTTATAACTCTCCAATCACTTCCATCATACACTAACCCTATAACACTATTAACTGGATATTGTTGTTTTACAAATGTTGTACCCTCATAATAAACATTTTTAGCACCAGTTAAACTCCCATTTTTCAAAGTTAAATTCAAAGTAACATTAGTATTTGTTGAAGCATAAGGCAACTTATAATAAATCACCGTTCCTTTATGTAAATCTGTTAGTTTTGTTGAAGTTCCAGTCCACACATTAGTTGATGCAGATTGTGTTCCCTCAATATACTCTCCATTAATATTCTCTATTTCTGATTTTGTATAATATGATACCAATGCTGATTCCAACATTCCTGTAACTGTTGCTGTTGTAGGGTAATCCGTAATATCAAATTCAAGACTATCTATCCTCTCCCAATCATTATTCACATAAATATACACATCATAAATATTCCGAGTTATATTTTTCATATTTGGGATTAAATAAAACTTATTACTTTTAATCTTACTTGTAGGTAATGTTTGTTTCAATTCAAACAATTCTACATTAGTAATCGCATTTGATACTAACTGGGTAATTTCAGAAGTTGTTAAAGTTTCATTTTTTGTGTAAACATCACTACTATTCGCTTTTGTACTCAATCCATTATATACCGCACCACTTGTAATTAACTTACTGCTTCCACTACTTCCACCATTAGTATTATCATACACATTACTATTCAATTTCCCTAATTGTATTGTATCATTGGCTATATCATCATTAACAATTGTACCATTTACTATATTACTTGAAGTAACAGTTCCAACATCATCATTAATATATATCTCATCGTGATTATGATTTCCTTCGGCAAATTGTCCTGCACTTGTTCCGAAGGCGCCAGTTGTTAATGTGCCTCCTGTGGTTGTTATAATTGGTTTTCCACTTTCAGAACCTATTTTGCCCGTACTTGTTATGTTTCCATGTGCATGGTTGTTTTTTGCTTCTAATGTTACTCTTTTATCTGCTCCTGTTACAAGGTTTCTACTTGCTGTTCCTTGTAATATTGGCACATAATTATCTAATTTTCCATTTACTTCATCTTCTGTGGGGTAATCTGTGATGTCAAATTCAAGACTATCTATTTGTTCCCATTTATTATTTACATAAATATATATATCATACACATTATTATTAATGGTTTCATTATTAGGTATTAAGTAAAATTTATTTCCTTTAATGTTACTTGTAGGTAATGTGCTTTTTAGTTCAAATAATTCAACATTACTAACAGCATTCACAATTGCTTGTGTTATCTCTCCTGTCGTTAATGTTTCACTTTTGGTATAAACATCACTACTATTCGCTTTTGTACTCAATCCACTATATACTACTCCACTTGTTACAAGTTTATTGGAATTTTCTGTTCCACCATCTGTTGTATCATATACATCAGAATTTAATTTAGCCAATGTAACATTACCATCTTTAATTTTAGCAGTAGTTACACTATTATTAGCCAATTGTGTTGCAGTAATAGCACTATTCACCAATTTCCCACCAGTTATAGTCTTATCAGCAATATCCTCATTAACAATAGCCCCATTCACAATTTTAGCACTTGTAACACTATTATCCGCCAACTTATCAGCATTAATACTCCCATCAGCAATATTATTACTACCAAGTGTTCCAACAGATGTGACATTATCCTCACTATCTGTTACAACAACATTCTTAACACTCCCACTAATAACCTCAATTTTACCATCATTACTAATATTCCCATGAACATGGTCATTACTCGCTCGGGAACTATCAATTGGGTGAACATGGTCGCCTCTTGCAAATGTTGAAACTTCAACTCCCACATTCGCATTTTCATCATTCATCAACGGTTGGGTGCTTGACGCTTTCGCATGACCATAATAACTATCACTACTCAACCCATAAGTAGTAGTTGTAGACTTATGACTTTTGGGTGCTTTCTTATCTAACTCTGTTTTAATCAGTTTATTTTGAACAGGATTAGTTGAAGTTGTAGATAATGCTGTATCCACAATAATTTTATTCGCTTCCCATTCAATCGAATCCAGTTTATTCTTATCTTCAATAGACATAAAGCCATCAACTGTACTTGTAACAACATCATGCCCATGAACACTATCTGCTTTATCACTTAAAAAACTGGTAATTTCTGCTTTATTATAATAATTCCCAACATCAAACTCTAAACTATCTATCTGTTCCCATTCATTATTCACATAAATATATAAATCATACCTATTTCTCTCAATATTCTCATCATTTACTTCCAAATATATCTTATTTGTCTTTATCAAAGAACTATCTAAATCCTCAACATTCCCACTAACTATCTCTATAAATTGAAATTTATTTATTTCTTCATTTGTTTCCACTTTATTATATGTTTGAGATTTATTATAACTTATAGACTCTATAAAATCTTTAAGATTTATTGATTTCGCCAACTACACTCACCCCACAACCAACATCTAAAACTTAATAAACCATAAAATTCTTAAACTTAATAATATTAGTATTATTAATATTCCTCGGTTCAATCCTAAAAATCAAATTACTTGAAGAAATTGGCATCTGCACATCTTCCAAAACAAGTGTTTCATTACCAGTAACATAATCCGAAACAACAACATTTGTACTCTCATCAATTATCCTTATCCTTGCTTCTATATTATTTAAAACTAAATCAACACTAAAAGACACAACTTCCCCTAATATTTTATTTGTTAAACCCCTCAAATCCACATACCTACCACTTGAACCAAAAGTCGCCGTATACTCATTATTACCAAAAGCAAGATTAGTATATGTAGCATTAATATAATAATCTGATACCCTATTAGAACTCCCATCATCATAAAAAATAGGATTCATTTTCCTAACAATCTTATCCAACCTATCCACTAAATCATCATCATCAATTGAAGCACTACTAACTGCATTATCAACATAATTTTTAACAGCACTACCACTCACAGGATTACTACTTCCTGCGATAACACTACTATCAACCATTATATCTACTTCATCAAAAACTAAATTATTTATCAAATTATCAACTTCATTACTGGTATAATAATTTGATAAATTAATCCCATCTAATTTAGTTTTATCACTCGCACTCATCAACCCCGCACTCACTCTTGTTGCTGATGATGTACTCGCCCTTGATGTATCTATTGGGTGAGTGTGGTCTGCTCGGGCATACACACTAACTTGTTCTCCAACACTCCCCACTTCACTATCCATTAAAGGAACTGTTTCACTTGCTTTCGCATGACCATATTTTGTTGTTGTACTCACACCATAAGTTGTTGCGGTACTTGCATGGTTCTTGGGCGCTCTTCCATCTAATGCAGTATATACACCATTACTTGTAACAGCATTACCACTCCCACTTGTTGGTGCAGAATCAAATAAAACTTTATTCGCCCCATTAGCAATCCCATCTAATTTGGTTTTATCTTCATAGGACATAAACCCATCTGTTTCCTGTGTTGCATTATTATGACTATGAACTAAATCTGCTTTTAAATTAAGGAAACTATCTATTTCAGAACTCCTATAATAATCCCCAATACTAAATTCAAGACTATCCAATTGCTCCCATTCATTATTCACATATATATATAAATCATATACATTATGATTTATATACTCATTATTAGGAACCATATAAATTTGGTTATTCCTAATATTTTCAGTTGGTAATGAATTAACGGTATTTACTAATTGTAAATTATTTATTGCTGTAATTACCTCTTCTTGTGTGTAGGTTTCAGTTTTTTTATAATGTTTCTTATCAATATACTCATTAAGATTAATCGCAGACATTATCCACACCCTTTATCTATCTTCTATAATTTTTCAACCATTATTTCTTTAATACAAAAACTCCTATTATTTTACCATTTATCATATTTTTATAATTTCTCGGCAATTACTTCTTTAATTCTAAATTTTTTCCCACCACTACCATAATCAATATGGATACCATATTCAACAGAATTAACTTCATTGTTTAATGAAGTATCCAAAGTTCTTGAATGATTTTTTAATTGGTTGCCATCGGCATCGTAAACTGTGTGAGTGAAACTTGTACCATCAAAAGATACAACATATTTAAATATAGCACCTACCACATCGGCATTGCTTAAACTACCTCCATTGTTTAGCACACTCCAATTATCAGATGCTCCCCTATCACTTCTGCAAACACGAAATGGGTTGCATTGACAAAGAATACCATAATTGTTTTCGGCATAAAAACCTGAATATCCACCAAGATAACCATCAGAAGCAGTCATCAAAATAAACATTGAAACTTTAAAAGGAATGTTCAAATCTACTAATTGACTTATAGGAATATGACCATAATTACTTCCACCAGTTCTATATATTGTTATCCATTCACCATCTGTTGTAATTTCATATGTACCATTTGTAGTATTCTTTGAACTCCATACATTTGTTAAATCAAAATCAGACAACTTACTATTATCTGCACCACTATTATAATACAATGCATCTTTCACAGTATATCTGCTTGTTTTATCCCCACTTTCTGCACGGAAAGTAATATCCCCATTACCAGTTGCAGAATAAGTGTAATTATAACAATCCTCATTGTTATCATAAATCATAGTGCCAAGAAGTATGTCAGTATCATCATCATATAAATTCACAGTAGCACCGTTATTATCTGCATAGTACAATGTCAATATACAAGATTCATTATGCTTATATGAAATAATATTTTTATCAACAGTCAAATTAAATGAAGAATCTATAATATTTCGACTAATAATTTCAGAAACACAATCATAATCATTATCCACATCATCATATACTAATTGAAATGTAGCGTTCCCAGTTGCTAACGGAGTGTATTGAAAAGTTACTTCACCATCACTATCCGTAGTCTGACTATCAACAACAACACCATCAACTTTCAAACTCACTTGCTTACCAACAATTAAATTATTTTTAGTATCTTTTAAAACCCCACTAACCACATTCACAGTAGAATAAGCAATATTTAGTGGAACATTAATATCCAAGACATAACTATTCAATAATTTATATTTAATCTCTTTCAACCTTTGGATTCTATTCCTATTAGTATAAAAACCTGGAACTCTACTATTACTCCAATTATAACTTCTATTGAATATTTCAGTATTGTCATTCACATATAATCGCCAATAACCTTTAAATCGTTTAAAAGTTATTTTATCAGTATCTAATAATGTGTATGATTTGTTTCCTGCACCCATACAATTACTGAAACTACTGCTACTGTAAGAGGTGTATTGGTCATCTCCACTATATGTTGTTGTTCCACAGTCTTCCATTTGCAAACCGAATGCTTGATTACTATAATTACTGGTTTTACATTTGAAACTTACTTCCCAATTATCAGACCCAGTATAACAGACTGGGGGATAAACAAATTTCTCACCACTCGTACTGGTAGTGATTGTTATCCATTCACCATCACTACTACAAGATACACCACTCTTTATATCTAAACCAGTAATGCTTGAACCATCATTATAGTATTGACAATCTTCAATTAAAATACTATTACTATATAAATCACTTATGTTAGCAGTTATAAAAATATCACCGATACCTTGACTATTATAATTTAGTGTTGCAACACCATTACTATCAGTAGTAGCAGTACCTAAAACAGTAGTATCTAATGTAAATACTACACTTTGATTACTACAAACATCATCATTTTCATCTGTTACTGTTGCAGATAAAACACAAGTATCATTATCATACTCTGATAAAATATATTTTGAAGCAGATAAACTAATACTATACGGTTCAGAAACTACTGGCGTTACACTATTTTCTTTCTCATATAATACAACATTATCACTCGTAATAATTGATTGCACTTCTTTATTATGAATATATAATGATGAAATTGTTTTATTTCCAAAGATTGTTTGTGTCATAATTTTACCCATTATTACTTGGTACAATGTAGAATGTTACTGTTTCACTTGTATTGTCTGTATAGTTTACTGTTGCAGTAATTGTATCAAAATCATTATTATCCGCTTTACTATTTAATGCACTATCCACACTACCGAATTTTGTGTTAATTCCATCATTGATTTTTTTCTGATTAGTCATAGTTAAAGTAGTGGATTCACCAGTTTTAATATTATCATAATCATAACTATTATTAAATAGAACAGTTGTGGGTTCTGTACCTATAATCAATCCATCTCCCGCTCCACCACTTGCAAATAATATTTTAGAACTACTAACCACATTACCTTGACTATCTGTTAATTTTCCATCATCACTAATTCTACCGTGATTGTGTGATTTTGGTGTAAAAACAGTATTACTGGCATCAGTCAAATCAGATACATCACTCGGAATAACATTATTAGTATCTGTTAAATCACTTAAATCAGAGGGTATGCTTGGTTTATTACTTAAATCATTATAAGACCCGCTAAAAGTAGAATAAGAAGTAGTGTCTACTGTCCCATCATTTTTGATTAACCCATTTGTATTAGATGTTTCAATAAAATTACTGTCATTATTTAAATCAGAAATTTTACTGGGTATTGTAGGTTTTTCTTCTACTGTAATATTACCAGTATTATCAGTTACAACATTCTTATTTTGATATGAAGTTCCATAACCCATATTTATTGTTTGATAATTATTAAAAGAACTATAAACAATTGAAATTTCTGAATTAAAAGAAGTATTATCTACAAAAGAATTATCTATTTCTTCTTTTGAGTAATACCACCTTGAAGTTAGTTTTTTTAATTTATCTTTTAATTGTTCTATTGTTGTCATCTTATCACCAATTATAATGTTGTTTCTGTTAAATCAGATATTGATGCAGTAATAACACCATCATCATCACTATCAACCAAACCCTCTAATGAATATTCTTTTGACCATTGCATTATTCTTCCACACCATAATGTCGCATTGGCTACATCATTCGGATTTAATTTAAAAATAACTTGATTATTATCACGACTAATATTTACATTATCATTAATGTTTTCAATTCTAAATACATCAACTATCCCTAATGAAGAATAATCTATTTTAAAGGTTATTGGTTCTATTGCAATCATTCCATCTAACAATGTGCTTAATTCATCAATGATATTTACTTTTTTTAAATAAACATTCTCCAATGCAGTATTTAATTTCCCTATCTTTTCATCATACGGAGATGCCATTTACTCACTCCCCCCATTATAAACTTGTTGGGTAGATTGCTTCTGCAAGGGCATCTAATGCTTGATTAATCTTCGCATCAACCTCCGCTGATGTCATACCTCCACTTACCATTGTATCCCAATTTGTAACTTGTGTTGAAGTAATACTACTCGCAGGACTGGAATGAAAAGTATCTGCATATCCTAAACTTGTTTGAACACCACTTGCTAACATACTTAATGATATATCCCCATTACTTATACTAAACTCATTATTACTTAATGTTAATCCACTTCCTGCGGTGTAAGTATCTATTAAATCAGAAACAAGCACATACAAATGTTCATCATTATCTTCATTATTTTTTGTATTTATCACAAAATCTAAATATTTATCTCCAACCACATATCCAGATACAGGAGTATCGGCAGTTGAACAAGTACCAACACTCGCACTTTTTACAAGATAATCTCGTGGAATATTAATTTTTGGAGATAATGCACTTCCACCCTGTTTTATCACATATGTTGCTGTATATCCACTTTCTGCTGTTGATTGTTTCTCTACTGTTACTGTTTTACTATCAAGACTTTGGTGGCTTGTTAAATATTGGCTATGGGTGTGATTTCCTTCTGCGAACTCACCACTACCAGTACCAAAACTACCAGCCGATAACACACCATTAGTTCCTGTTATAATAGGCAACCCAGCAGTTGTCCCTATTTGCCCATTAGCATTAATATAACCAAGAGTTGTTTTTACTGCAAGATGACCACCAGTTGTTGTTACTACAAACGCATTAGCAGTAGTATTTTCCCCAATTGTTCCATCATTATTTAAATTCCCATGACTATGACTTTTTGGTGTAAATTGAGTATTACTTATATCTGTCAAATCAGACACATCTGTGGGAATATCACTACTATCCGCCTTACTATCCAATGTATCTTTAACTAATTTTTCACTCGGATAATGAGAATCTGAAACTGTTGCACTCCAACTTGTTACTAACTCTCCAAATTTATTTAAACACGCCAATATTGTTGGATAGGAATCATTATCCCCAGTATATGGTCCAGAGATTGTTGTTTTCTTGTTCCCTCTCTGTTCATACCTATTATCCATTGCTGTTTTCACTTTTTCAATTTTTGTTGGGTCTATTGTCATATTTTTATCCTCTCAATAATAATTTTTTTATTCTTTTCTTATTTCATCATACAAAAAATCTAACATATTATTTAAATCTAAACTAATATTTTCATCATAATCCACTACATCATTCATAATATGATTATGTGCTTTCGGTGTAAACTCATTAGGAATATTATTCAAATCACTATAATCCCCAGTAAACGCAACACTCTTAATCAAATCTAATTTAATCTTATCTTCATAAGACAATAATCCATCACTACTTTCTGTCGCAGTAGGCACCTCATAAATCCAATTATTCAAAACATTAGTGCAAATGGTTTCCGCTTCTTCTTCTGTTATAACTGGCACTAATAAAGATTTTAATAATTCTCCTTTACTATAAAACCTAAAACACTTTTTATCATTATCATAAATTACATCATCAACTTTTCCATCTAATTCATCAAAGATTTCCACAAATATATCTTTTTGTTTCTCTTTACAATTTTGATAAAACCCATCAGTATACCCTGATTCCAATAATCTAATTGTAACATTATTTGTTGATAATAAATCCCCAGCAAAAACAGATACTTTAAAATTATCCCCATCTAAAACACAATCAGGTACTAAACAAGATAAAACATTACCCTCTCCTTTTAAATGAACAACATATGGGTTTCGCCAATCATCACGAAAAATAACAAATTTCTCCAAATCAATCCAATCGCTATCCACTTCAAAAGTGAAAACACAATTATACAAATTATAATTCTTATTCATTAATTTTTCGCAATTATCCACTCTTTTTAATATTCTATCATAAATTTCAAATTCTAAATCCACAATACACCACCCCCAACCATCAATTACTCCTTATACACCACATATCCCTCATCAGTAAGAATACACTCATTTCTCACTAAATAACAACATTTAATCTTTTTACAATTAAAATTTGGGTCGGAATTGTTATTATAACAACAACCATCACAAAAATTTTCATCTAAAATTTCATTTACCATTACCAACCTCAAATCTAATAATGCCACATAACTTGTGCATACAAATTAATCTTACTAACCTTTGTCAAATTATACAAATTAATACTACCATTAGTAGCAAAATACATCACCACATCACCCCTATACATCGGAATCGAAACCCTACTCGATGGCGCATAAGCATTAGGAATTGTACCCGCTTTATGAATCTCATGATTTCCTGTTGATGTACTCAAACCAGTAAAATCATATCTATTATAATTACAAACAACCAATCTCAAATCTGGGTTAATTTTATACTGTATATAATCCCCTTTTGTCTGCACAGGCAACCACGCATTTCTCTGCGATACTTCCTTAATTTTATCATCTAATACTTTACCTTGATATGCTGATAACGCTTCCCCTGCAACATTATCTTCCGAAAATAAATTATTAATTAATTTCACATGACCATACACATCATTAGAACCCACACCATAAGTTCCATCTATTCCAGTAAATGAATGGATTTTCGGTGCGTAATTGTGGTTATGACCTACTTTACTAAACTCATCAGAATTCATACCCATAAATTTTGTTGCGTTTATCTCAACTGGATATCCTCTCGCAGTCATACCATCAATTGTAATATTTGTTTCCTCATTTTTCAAAATATCTTCAAGCGATGCAAGTTTCTTTAATTCACTCCATTCCACTTCCTCAATATATGTATTATAATCCTCCCATGATATTTCCCCATTATCATATTGGTCTTTTTTTGCAGAAATATTATGTATATTCTGTAAATCACCAGTAGTATATGGAACATAAGTATCTTCTAATTTACCTAATAAATTAATCCAACTGTTAAATTCAGATTGATTTACAATTGTTAATTTATCAATAACAAAACTATCCTCATCAGTATTAGGATTCGCATAAACTAATACTTCCATTCCATACACATTACCATTATTTTCATATAAAAAATTTGTAACATACTCAATATTAGGATTCAAATTTTGTTGTGCTAATCCACCACTTATAATATTAGTATCACTATCATCAACTCCATCTGGCATTGGATTACTTTGAACTTCATTCTCTTCATCATCTTCATATATCTGACCCAAAGGTTCTTCTTCATTACCTGCCATCAATTATCCTCTCCTTAAAACAATTATGCTTTATATTCCCAATAACCATTTTTAATCCTAACTTGTTTATCACGATTTTCACGAGTTACCCAATAACCCAAACTTAACGCTGTTGCTTGGAGGTTTGGGGTGTAAACTACTTCTAACACATCGCCCTCTTTAAGAATACTACTAATTCCATCAATATTCGCAACATTAAACACTAACTCATTATTATCAATATCTAACTCATAATCAAAACCCTCAAACAATTCAACTTCCTCATCAGTATCCCTATTCAGCACAACCTCACGGATTGGGTCTACTGGGTCTACACGAAGTTTCACTCTTCTTGTTTCAATATTATTCGCATCAATGTTAAATGTTTCCTTAAAGTAATCTAATATCAAACCTTGCTCTTTCAATCCTGTTTCTGTATCCACATGAATACCAACTTCATCAGAAATCAAATTATCAATAAAACACTTATTATATGTAACACCAATATCACCAAGAGTTAATTGATTAAGAACACCATCTCTAAAAGTTAGCACATTATTATCATAATCAAAAGTAAAATCATATCTTTCACTCAAACCAGTAACATCTGTGGTACTACCCTCTGGCGTATAAATACATTCAAGAATTGGAAACGCAACATTATTATAGAACTGCAAACCACCCATCTGATATTCATCATCTGCTAAAACTTTTGTATCCATCGCATCAGGGTGGGAAAATGATAACAAATAAATAAAATCAATATCATCAACTGTCATCTCATATGGTTTAACATAAATATTATACCTTTTCAATTCATCAATAACTTCTGGGTGCCCATACAAATACTCACATATCTCATCATTTGTCTTATCTTCCAAACTGTTTATTGTTGTTTTTAAAATTGAAGTATAATTAGTATCTTCCAATTTATGTTTATCCACTTTCTTATTACAATAATCTAAAACATTTTCAACCTCTATTATTGTAAAATGGTCTGTTGGTTTCTCATTTGTAACAATCTCCACCTTACAATTCACAGTTGGTTCAGTTTCAAATGGGGCAAAAACTCTACCCCAAATATTCGCACCCAACATTGCATCTGTCCTCGGTTGCCATTCATAAGTACGAACATACATAGATTTCGGTGGTTCAGTTGTTAATATAATCCCTATACTCCAAATCTTTGGAGTTGCTTTCCTATATTTCTGTTTTGTTTTACCACCCTCTTGAACGGTTGCTGTTGTATTCCTATACAACTTCGCTCTTATATGCACAACCTCTGGTCTTGTACCATCAGAATATTGATATATATTGTGAGTAAAATTTAATGTCGCATCATGCCAATCATCATCTCTACCCGTTACACTATATTGATATTTAATACCAATTCCATCACTCACCCATTTATTTTCATTACCTCCATCATCATCTGCACTTATTGTAATTGATGTTAATGGATTACAATATATTGGTTTTAAATAAAGATAACGAGGATTATCAATACCCGCATCATCTATTGTGTCCTCTTCCACTTCAATAATGGTGTTTGTTACTGTATCAATCTTATCTTTTGTTCTAATATGACAAGTAAATGCAAAATCCTGCGGTACATATTTACCAAATTTATATGCCACACTTGTATCATTTCTACCAAATCTTATCCATGTTCGCCCATTATCTTCGGATAAAAACGCATTACCATATTCATATTTTTTATCCCTATAACAATTTCTACCCCAACCTGCCCATCTTGGGCAATGTTTCCATTCTGAAAGTGGACTAAATAATGCAATAAAATAAGACTGTCCTTTTGTTAATTTAACTTCATTATCAAATTTAATATTAACAACTTCAAACGCTTTCATTTTTGATGGATTAAATACTGCTTGTGCTAATGGTTTATATATTCCAGTATTTACAGTATCTGGAACAGGAACTTTTTCATACACTAATTCATATTTCCTTTTACTCCCATTATACACATACTGTTTTTCCATCTGCATTGTACGAGTATTCCATATTGTTTTAACCCTATCTTCTTTTACAGTAGACCATATTTGTACATATAACGGACTTCCACAATCACTATTCTGTGTTCCAGTATAATCCAATTTTAAATCAATTGATGATAATTTACCAGTTTCTGTTGCTTGGAATGTTTGCCCTCTTGCAACCGATGGAATTTCACTATCTCTCCAATCTTTTAACCAATCGGGTCGCACATAATAATTCTTTGACTTATTAAAACCCACATACCACGCACTATTACAATTGGGGTCTTTTAGGGTTGTTGTATTCATATCATACTTCGCTTCTTGCCCCCTTATTATTTCTGTTGTAGTATATGTCTTTTTTTCTGCTTCGTTCTCATATGGTAATTGACACCAATAATCTGTAATAGGAGTTACATCTGATAAATCATCAGAAATTCCATTAATTTCCCCATTCACTATTTCAATTATCCTCCCATCACCATCATAATTTATATCTTCAATTTCATCATTAGTTAATAATTCCTTTTCTTGTTCATTAGTAACAGCAGACATAATCACAGCATCTGTCTTATCCATATCAATCAAATCAAAATCTTTATAAAAATCTATAAAAACTCTTTTTTCAATTGTTTGGTTAAAACAAACATTCCCATCTTTATCTATTTTATAACCATAACTTAATGAATCATTAACCCATTCACCATTCTTATACCACTTACGAACCGCAGGAGGTGTTAAATAATTCAACTTTAAAACTCTTTGACGCAACCATTCATCATTCATACAAGCCTGTTGCATTAACTGAACAGTAGCGTACCCCTGTTCACTAAATGATTGTATTAAATTTAAATTTTTAAATTTAGCAGGACACTTTTGAACCATAAAATTTAACCTCTTTTTTTACTTATTTTGTATCACAATTTCATGAGAATTTGGATTTGGACTTAACTCATCATCTCTATGTGTTAAATGAATATAAATATTATTTGTACTTGTAACATCATGGAAATAACTATCTTTTGTATTCTCTACACTCTGCACACTACTTACTTTTCTAATACCATTACCATTTGTATTATCAATCACAAACATTATCTCATTAGGTTCATAAACATAATATACATTATCATAAAAAACATTATTACTTTTAACCGCTTTTTCCCAACCAGATTTTATTTGAGATGTTGTGAACTGAAAAACATAATCAACTTGAACTTCACCTATCACACCATATAAAAAATCCTCACTTAATACAGTTTCTTTAAATACATCATGACTAATCAATATTTCTTCTTTCGCATCGCTTGTTGTATTCACAACACCAATTTCAGTTATTCCTATTAATTCTTGAACTGGAATTCTACAAGTTAATACCAATCTTTTATTTATTAAATCAACATTTTTCACAACTGTTTCTCTTCTCGTTTCATTCCCTAATGTTAAATCTTTTTTTGTAGGTATATTAACACCATTCCCTACAACAATATATTCAATAGGATTCAAATCGTTGTCAATACACCTCCTTAAAAAGAAAGACTCACCCAAAGTTGTAATTAAATTACTTCCTTTTATAATTAAATGAGTATTCAAAAACATTGACATAATAGGTATCTTAAAATAATACTCACCCTTTACACTCATATTCATTTCACATCAACCCTAACAGTCATCTCACCATCATTCTCATCTAACCTTTTAAACACAAATTTAGTCCTCGTATAAATATTAAAAGCATTATCATGTGATATATTTTCCGTTTCAAGATTTAAATGCAACCTCTTCGATAAAGGCAAACATTTTTTCAATTGCCTAATCAAATCACTTTTTCCCTCCAAAGGGATATTTGCAGGAATATTATTATAATCAAAAAACAAATCATAATTATTTGGTGTTAAATCAGGGTCTTGATGAAAATATTTACATTTATCCCTCTTATTTTTTTTAATCTCATTCCCACATTCATCATATTCAACCATAAATTAATCATCTCCAAAACTCACCTAACAATGTAACAGAAATATTATAAGTAGTACTACTAAAACTAATTTTAGTTACTGCATTAACCATATTCACAGCCTCTGTATATAATATCTCATAATTTTCTACACGACTTGGACTAATCTGCAAAGTATCATACTCAATATATTCTCCATTAACTCTTAAATTAATTATAATACCATGTAAATCTCTCATCGTTGTTGTATTATCAACTGTTATTGAATCATATAATATATATCCTGTATTTGCATTGAACTCCAAATTCTTGATAAATTTTTTCCCAACCAAACTATCCATACTAATAACTGTTTCAACAACAAACATATCAATTACAACATCACTTCCACACAACTTAAACACAACAATATTCTGACCATCATGTTCAGGCACATAACTATACTCAATAACACCATTACTATTAACTACTGTTGTACCTATCTGCACCCCATTAGAATAAACACAAATTCCCTCATTAATTAAATCAGTATGCCCATCACTAATAAGGGACACAGCACTTCCATCAGAGGATATGTATTCTGGTTCGTTACTACAATCAACCATAATCCTCCTTGTTGTTGTGAAATAATCTTCGGAAATCACTTTAAATTCCAAAGGATAAGATTTAGGTTCTGATTTATTTATTGGTAAATTCAGTTCAATAAATCCATTAGAATCAGTTAAACCACTATAAACCTCTTCCCCATCAAAATAAATTTTCACATTAACATTCGATAAAGGCACATTCTTTTTATTTGTAACTCTTATTTTTATAGGGATAACATCACTCGGATAAAACTTAGAAATTTCAACTGGTGAAATCACATCTATTAAACATAAACCACCATTTATTATAACAGTAGAATACCCATTCACAATATTATTCTTATTAACCCAAGTTGAAATACCAACATATGTATTAATTGGTGTTCTTTTTAATCTCACATCAATTAAAGTCAAACTACAATTCTTACCACCAATAATCTTAAAAAATTTATTATCATTAACATTAGTAATAATCGGCACTTTACCTAACTCACCTCTACAACCCAATATTTTACAATTATTACTAACAAACAAAGGTTCTGTGATTGTTAAATCAGACTTCAAAACAATTACATTAAACCTACTATTAACCTTATTCAAAGCGTCCTGCAAATTTTTAAAAGGGTATTCCTTTGAACCATCTTCTTTTGCTTCCATACTATTTGCGTCCACATACAAATCCGCATTTTCACAATTACGGGGATTAAGGGTTACTTCGCACTCATCAATAAAATCCCCATCTAATGTATACGCTTTAAATAAAATATGTGTTGGTATTTCAGTATGTATAACTTTATAAGAAACACCACAATTACCTAATTTTATATCTCTATTCCCTAATCTTTTTATTAATAACTTATCATCACGATAGTAATACAAATTCACATAATAATCATCATCAACTTCCTCACCCAAACTGTTTAACAATTTAAAAGTAAACTCCACATTTTCAAAAGGAAGTGGTCTTAATGTAGTTGGGATAACATATAAATATTCACCATAATCCTGTGCTGAATCACAAAACTTATCTTTATGTTCCCATTCTCTTGGCACCCAACATTCTGCTAAATCTGTAACAATATCCCATTCATCTTTATACACAAAACTATCATTATATAAAAAGTTACCCTCATTATTTAACTTATACCTTACATAATTTGAGTTGTGTTTCCTTAAATCAAATAATTTTAACAACAACCGTTCACGATTGACCAATCTTGAATCAATTGAATAATTTTTCCATAATTCTAATGAAACTGGATTATATCTCTCACGGAATAAACGCACATCTTGTTTACCATCATAATACAATTTATAATCCTCTTCTGAAACACCTATCTTCTCTAATAACTCCATATAATAATCATAATATTCATCTTTAACATCAACAAGATTTAATGAAGCCCATAATCTAATATTATATGCTACCATTCTTTTCATATAATGATAATCATCTTCTGTGGCGTATTTATTAAATGGTGGTTCTGTTAATGGGTATAATCCTACTTCGTTCACATCAACATAACGCTTTCTGGGAATATTATTCAATGCCCCTATTTCATCAAGACTATAATCATGGTCAAACTCATTATTTTCTCGAACATCATTTTCTGGAAATCCTTTCACATTCCAATATTCGTCCCATGTTTCAACATAAAATTTAAACTCATCATCAGGTATTACTGGAAATGGTATTCGTAATATACCATCATCTTCCTCAATGGTTTCATCTAAACCATCAATCCTCAAATTATACTCCTCTTCCTCAACATAAGTATACAGTATATCATATAAGATAGGGTCTATCTCTTCATCATCTTCCACAGTAATAATTACACCATTATCTTCATAACTCACACTATTATCATTAACAATTATTGTATCATCATTATAATATAATTTAGATACTTTATCATACCCTACTGCTCCACAAACTTTACAAACCTCTGGGGGAATACTTCCTATATATATTTCTCCACAACTAACTTCATTTTCAGAATAATCCAATCCCTCAATATCCCCATCTACAATTTCAGAATCATCTACATCATCATAATTTCCCATACATCTATAAGCATAAACTTCTGTGAAAGAATTCCTTTCAATACCCTCATACTCTGCTGGCAATGTTTCATGAATATAACCACATATTGGGCATTTATAAACACTTACAATATCATACTCTGCATTACAATTATTAATACACTCATTAGGAATTTCCTCATAAACTTCGCCACATCTTCTACATTTATACGCATTTATCTGCAAATATTGAGGATTATTCTCAAATGAATATGATGGGTCAATATTTACTTCCTCAACATTATTAGTAAAATAAATCTCACCACAGTTATTACATTCATACATCTTTGTTGTAATATATGTATTACGACCACAATCATCACAAACTGGCGGTAATGTATCACCTATATAAATTTCATCACAAGTTATACACCTATAAACTTTAATAGGAAACATATTAGTTTTAATATACTTACAATCATAAGTCCAACAATAATCTGTTTTCTCTTCCTCTTCCGAAAACTCATCTCTACGAATAAGGGTATCATTCTTATAAATCTCAACTTTCTTAATATTCGGATAACTACAACAAAAATGGGTTTGGTACATATACGGTTCTACCTGTGTTCTCCAAATAAGCAGTCGTTTATTCAAATGAAAACTCTCATAAACATTAAATAAACTATTATATAAATCTTGAAAAATGCTGTTATTAACTTCCGTTACTTTAAATAAATTACTAACTCTTCTTTTATCTAAAAAATAAGGATATTTTTTAAGCATTTTTATTAAACTATGTTTGACCATAAAAAACAAAACCCCTTTTTCAAATTTTAATTAATATACTCACTCGAATTATCATAGCCAGAGTACAATCCATTATACTCTTGCACACTACTCATTTCTATTGTTATTTCATTACTTTTTGCTTTCTGTTCATCTGTAATCACAATAGGATTTAATGGATATTTAAAACCAATATTCTTTAATTCAGGAACTTTTTGAGATATATATACTCCTAATTTATAAGGTATAAAATCCTCACCCAAACCTAAACCCGCATATTCTTTACTATCTCTTGAATACAAATTCCCATCAATATAATCTCTAATTGCATTCTCAATCCTTGATTTAATTGAATCCTTTTCAATTTTACTATAAGGATTAATCACATCTAAATCAACATCACATATTGCATATATATTAATTGGCACATAATCAGGAGGAAACAAAACAATATCCTCTGAAAATTGACAAATCCTCCCCATTAAACCATCGTAACACTCCTTTAACTGATAGGGGTATCCTGGGTCTAAAACAACCTTAACAGTACCAGTAACACCATTCCAATTTGGTATCAACTTATAAGAATCCAAACCATCAACACTTGCAAAATACTTCTCATAAGCACTCTTACTACCTTTAATATTACTTTCAACCCAATTCAGTAATAACTCTCTATACTCTTCATCAGTAAACTTATCCCTACCACCAGAACTTGATGATTCATTAACCACAGATGCACTAACAACATTCCCAGTATAACTTATAACCTCATTCTCAATCTTAACCAATGCGCCAGAGTCCACCCTATACTCAGCACCACTCTCTATTGCTAATGCAAACACACGAACCTCCTGCTCACCAATAGGTACCACAACTTCCTCTGTTGTAAAATAAGCAATACCATCATCAGAATAAACAACAATATTTTTAGGCAAAGTTATTGTTTCATCATACAAATTAGTTAATGTAAACAATAACTCAACACCAGCCCTTGTCGCTTGGGGTCTTGGGCAACCTAAAATCGCTCCAATATCATCAAGGTCATTCCCAATAGCATAATTAATCTTATTTGAATAATAAACATCATTCATATCATAATAAACATCTTCAATATTATCTGCTAATATACTCAATGTCATTATATAAAAACTACTTATATCCTGCTTGTTCTTAACATAATCCTCAAACTTCTCATTATGACTAATCAAATCTACTTCATTAGCATAATTTAACAACTTTAAAAACAACTCTTCATAATATTTCGGGAGATAATTTTGTTGAAAATACTCTTTTTTATCCCTACCACCTTTACTATCTAAAATCATAAATTAAATTCCCCCTCTACAATCCTATTAACATTACTCCAAGTTACATCATCATCAGGCACACAAGTAACATTAAAAACAACCTTATAATGATAATGATAATTATCAGGATTATCTATAACTCTAACCCAATTCACTTTCTCAATACGCCTCATAGAATTCAAAACTTCTGTAACAAAAATCTCAATCTTATACAAAACATTCCTTGACTTATTCGCCTTAATCAACTCATGAATCCTACAACCAAAACCCTCATACAAACTCATATAATTCAATTCAGTAAAACGAGTCATAATAGCAATTATACACGCATTAACAACACTACCAAAACCATCAACTTGAATCCAATCATCTTTTTCAAAATCAAAATCTATATCCCATCTTCCATACTTATCAGACTTCAATTTAACATCTTCATTCAAATTCTGATAAAACCTATAACCTAAACTCTCTTCATCAACTGGGAGAACCATTATCAAACACCTTTAAAAAAGCACTTCTAATTTCTCAACATCTTCATAATCCACTTTAATAACATCTTTTGTATCACCATTAGAATCATAAATTAAAAAATAATCATCATTCAAACGACTACCAACAACATTATATTTTTTAACTATAATCTCATCACCATTCTTTAAATAAATCAAAATATCGTTAGTACCATAATACTCACATAAAAAATTAAATAACTCACTTTCAGTCCACACAAAAGTATCCCTATCATAACTAAAATTTAAAATTTTATCCACATTCATAAAAAATTTCCCCAATATTACAAAAAAATGCTACTAAAAAAATAAATTATTCATCACTTTCCTCATCAGAAGATTCCTCATCTTCCTCTTCCTCTTCATCACTACTTTCTTCTATCACTTCTTTACCCCAACCTGGGGGATAATCCACCAAAGTCATATTACAAGTCCAATCACCATTATCCAACGATTGCGAAGTCCTAATAATATACATATAATTATTAATAGAAAAAGTGGGCAAAACAACTTTAACCCAATCTCCACTTTTCCAATTTGATGCACCTAATGTCTGCAACTCCAATTGCCTACCATTATCCCTTTTAAGTTTATTCCACTCCAAATGGGCAAATTCCAAAGCCTCATCATAATTATCAATAGGAATCTCTTCAACTGTTGTTTTTGTTTCAGTTGTAGTTTCAGTTGTTGATTCAGTATCTTCATCACCCTCTTCATCACTATCTCCACTATCAGTAGTAACCTCCTTTTCCACAGTTGTTGTAACAACTTCCTTACGAACTGCGGTCATTTGAGATTTTATTTCACCAAATCTCTTAATCAACTCTTCATCACGAAAAGTAATCGTTCCACCAGTCCACTCAACTTCAAGGATATTCGGCGTGTTAGAATTAATATCCGTTAATGTAACACTATCATAAAAAACATTAACCCCCTCTTGCAATATCCCCATATGAAAACTATCAGGGTCCCGTATTTTATTAATACAAACAGTATCACCCCGTATATAACATTCAACCTGTCCGTCCCAATGTGTTAATAATTTCTGCAACGATTCTTTAATAGAACCACCAGAACTCCCTTTACCTCCATCATCACCACTATCACTACCCCCACCAAGAATTTTATTCGCTAACTCCTCAGGTGTTTGACCACAAACATAACCCATCACATCTTTATTTTTTGAAAAGAAATAATCAGCGGATTTTCCGATATACGGAGCAATACTTCCACCACTACTAAAATTATCATCATGCGCTCTAACTAATGCCCTACTCTTTAACTCTTTACAAGTAATCCAAGTTGAAGCAGTCCAAGACGCAAATGCAAACCAAATATATTTATAATGATAGTATCCTTTTTTAATCCCATCACGAAAATCAACATATGTACCGATGTCAGACCCACCAACAATGAATACTGCAACTTTACCTTTACTACTACTTTGTAAACCTTTACTTTGAGTGTAGTTCGGACCAACATTTAGTTTTTCACAACTATGTCCTTTTTCTTCCAATACTTTCGCAACACGATTAATAATATTCTTCTCACCACCAACAATGTTGTCGCAACCAACACAATAATTTGTCATATTATACCTCCCCACTAAAACATTTTAACCATTATTCTGTTCACTTATCAACTCTTCCAATGCCCTTATCCTATCTTCATATTCTTTTAATTTAGTATCAATTTCTGATTTTGAATAAACCTCATTCTCATCAATATAATTTACCTTATCCATATCATCTTGAATATCACCTACAACCATTGTAGGTACACTAATACCTCTATAATCCAAACCATCTCTACCAAACTTAATCCAAAACTGATTATCCTCACTTATACACATCAACTTAATATTTCCGGGACTCGCGGGGTTATACCCATAAATTTCCTCGTTCTGATAATAACCTATTATAATATTTTCTTTACTATCTCTATCATTAATCTGCAAAACACAAACACAATTCTCTGCTTTTGGAATAATACATGGTTCTTTTAATTTATCACAAAAACTTTCCTCATATGCAAGTGGTGTGTAAAAATCGATTATATCACCACCATACCTATGTAATATTTTACACACAATTAATGAACCTGAAAAATCTAATTTCACTTCTGCTTTATCTAAATAAGGATAATATTTTGTTATAATACCAGTTTTAATTTTACTCTCTTCCACTTTTTTATTAACCATTTTTTCTATATTACGCTTATCAATTTTCCTATCAACCAAATCACCTAAAATGGTATCTAATCGAGAATTAGTTGCTACAATATTTTTAGAATCCATTAATACACCCCCCAATCTTACATAGATATCTTTGTACCCACTACTGAACCACTTGTATTACCATTCCAAACTTGACCAAACGGTCTGGTGGTATGACTTCCTGTACTGGCTGCATTATCAGTATAATATGTACTGCCTTTTATTGTCAATTTAACAATATAGTGTCCCGGCACATGAACTATAACTGCTTTTAGTCCTCCTGCTATAAACATAGCACATAATACATTCGCTCCATCTGCACAGTTCAAATGTGCATTTTTCCACGCTTTATCTATATCTGAAAAATGACAATCATAATAATAACTATAATAAACATGATTTTTAAAAGCCTTATCAATTGCTTTTGCTTTTGCTAATGGGTCTGATTTTCCTTTAATCGCATTTTTAACTGCTTCATCTATTGAAGCACTTCCAGTACTACCAGTAGTTCCACCATCATCACCACTACCCCCACTTTCAGAAGCGTTTTTGAAATCTGTAACATCATCATCTAAACCATCAACATTAATCTGTGGTTTTAAACCCGCTGTTAATATTACTTCTCTTATTATCTCTGACCTTTTCATTTGTTGAAAATCAAAATTAACATTCTGTTCCATTAAAATGGTCATACCATTAACTTTAATATCAACATTATTATTTGTGAAAGTTTGTTCAGTGATAAACCCTAACACACCTTGACTTAAATCCTCCCATTTTAACTTACTATCAACATCTTCCCATTGACTTAATAATTGCAACCTAACTCCTTTATATGATTTAGTTAAGTCAATAGAATCTACTTTAATATTACCCGCGGTGGTCATCTCTTTATAATCAGATTCAAAACTCATTCCATTAATATTATTAACATAATGAGTTCCTATTATCTCACCACAATGTAATTTATAACCTTTATTATCTTCTTCTTCCTCTTCTTCTTGCTGTTCTTCCTCTTCTTCGCCTTCTTTCTTCTCTTTATCATCAGACTCATCGGAACTGTCCGATGCTCCACTGGCTGCTTGGTTAAAACTTGATACATAAGGCACATAATTCTCTTCATCAGTAATATAAACTTCTGTTCCAACCCTACAAATACTATACACTTTTGGTTCAATGTATCTTACTGTTGGCGGAACTAATTTAGTAGAAACTGCATTTTTCTCCAATTCCTTTTCAATTGTTGATTTTGTTTTAGAAGATTTTACTTTATTCTTACTATCAACATTTTTTTTACTATTACTCTTCGCCAAAGATTCCGCTTTACTTTTAATATCTGCCATTTTTATCTACCAGTTTTAGTAATATTATTACCTTTATCCTTATCCGCTTTACTTTCACTCTTAATAGTTACAGGAGAAATCTTATCCACAGGCAACTCCACTTCATCATTAGGAATTAATGACTTATCTGGAATTTCAATCACTTGTATTTCCAATGTTAAATAATTAGGAGAATCATTTGGGTGTTTTTTAATAATAACCTCTGCATTAAACTTACCACCCATATATTTACTTATAACCTCAACTGGTTTACTCTGCCATTCACGAAAAATATCATCATACACATTCGGAAAATCGGGGTCTATTAAAATATGTGTGGTAAAAGTATAATCCCTAACAACATAACCTCCCCTCATAACTTTTTGTGTTCCACCAATAATCGTATGCCTAACAGTTTCTCTCCTATTATATGGAGAATTTGCAGTACAATCTTCCATAATCATATCATAACCATCTAACGAAACATTAAAAAAAAATGAATCTGCTTTTGAAGTATACATCATATAAATCAAACTCCCCTAATATTTATACCCTCAATAACATTTAATCCCTCTAACGCATTCAACATAATTTGTTGGGACTCTTTTGTTGTCATATTCCTTGCATCTAATTGAACAGCACCCTCTCCAATATGTATACTTACAGGTCTTTGAGTTTTGCCCATAGAACTTCTTTGCGCCATACTTCTCAAACCATTCACCATAGCACCATCAAAACCTAATCTCAAATCATTACCCAAACCACCATTCCATGATGAAACAACTTGACTACTCATACTTCTAACAGCATTAATAACACCTTGTCCCCTTGACACAATCATACCTTTGGAAAAGTCCATCTCTGCTCCAAACATTCTTGCAATACGACCTGGGGATTGTTGGTCTACCTCATCTTTGGCGGCTTGAACTGCCTGTGAAGCCATAGACCTCACCGCATCAACAAAAGCACTTGTTCCACTTTGTACTGCTTGTGTAGCATAACTTACTTCTTGTGATGCTATTTGAGAAATCTTAAAACTTGAATGGAACGCTTGTTTTGCAGAGTTACCAATAGATGTTCCGCCAGACCGCGCAGGACCAACTCCTGAACGCATTGATGTAGAAACTGTTGATGATACAACACCACTTAATCCACTTAATCCTGCTTTTACACCACTTTTCAAACTTGAACCTATTCCAACTCCACTACTTCTAAAACCACCACGCATTCCATTTATAGTAGCCCTTAACCTTACAACCGCACTACGAACACTATTCAATACACCACTAATTCCCCCACCAGTATTTATCCCTTGCAAACGAGTTAATTCTCTGGCAGTATTTCTCACAACTGTAACTGCATTCCTTATTTTTCCAGACATATCTTGTCCTACTGTTGGTACATTTTTAATCCCTTGAACTGCAATACCTACATTCCTTGCACTTGTACCTACCCTTTGTACCTTTGTATATATCCCATCTGGAATCTGTTGTACTGATTGTAATTTAACCAATTCTCTACTTGTATTAATCAACACATCTCTTGCCATTGAAATTTTAGTTGGCAATAACGCCATTCCCAAAACATCAGGAATAGATAATCCATTTAAACCTCTTATAGTAGTAGCAACATTTCTCGCACTTGTACCTATCCTCTGAACTTTTGTATATATCCCATCTGGGATTGTAGGCAATGATTGTAATGTAACTAACTGATTAGCAACTTTTATTAATGTTCCTCTTGCTCCACTAATCGCACCAGCAACATCTACCCCACCAAACAATGCTCCAACTGCCGAATCCCAATTCCAATCATCACGAAGTCCTCTCAATACATTAATTGCTTCTCCAACACTTTTTAAGGAATCTGCAATTTTTTTAAGTTTATTTCCTACATCTTCTCCAATATCTGGCAATCCTTTATATTCAGCAAGGGCGGAACCCGCATCTATAATATCTTGTTTAACATTTGTTAATGCTGTTTGAATATCCACTCCACCAAATAAACCTTGAACAAATGAATCCCAATTATAACCATCACGAATACTGCGTAAAGAATCCATTGCTTCACTTACGCTTGCTAATGATTGAGAAATTTTATTTAATTTATCAACAGCCCCCTGTTCAATATCAGGTAAGTCTTTAATTTTAGCAATTTCCTTGGAAGCGTGTTCAATCTCTTCTCTTGCTTTTGAAACTGCTTCGGTTACAGTTCCTAATCTACCACCAAGAGTTAATAAATTACCAAATGCCATACTAACTACAACATTTGTTAAACTCATCATTGCACTTGAAACTGCTCTTAACGCCTCTGAAATCCTCCTCAACTTATCAGGAACACTTTCATCAATATTAACATCTTTAAATTTAGCAAGTTCATCACCCGCTTTTTTCAACATTTCCCCTGCAACTTGAACTGGATTAATCAAACCAGTTACACCACTTGTTAAAACTGCCAAACCAGTCATCACATTAGCAAATGCCATTTCACCCATCGCAATACCCATTTCAAGTAATGCTTGACCAATTTGTTTAATACTTTCAATGGTAGAAGATAAATCAATACTATCAAAATTCAAACCATCTAATAACATTTGAATTCCTTTAAGGAAAATCAATGCCTCTGCAACCAAACCCGCAATAATCGGAATCAAAATCGCTATCACAATAGCAATCTGTATCAATGGAGCAACCATCTCTAATGCCCCTTGACCAATACTTCTCAAACCAACACTTGTTCCTTTCATTCCTGCCCCAGCTGAACTCGCAGGTCCTGCCAAAGCCCCTGTTTTTGCCGCTCCTTCCACAGTTTTCTCTGCATTTGTTGCTACTGTACTCATTCCTTTTCCAACACCAGAAACACTTCCGCCTACACTACCACCAGTATCAGCAACTTTTTTCGCATTCCCAAATTCTTTTAATTTCTTAATCGCAGAATCTATACCTCCATCACCAACAAACTTCTTAAAACTACCACCCAACTCTTTAATAGCATTAATACCAACAGCATAACCACCAACATCACCAAGTATACCTACAAAACTTGTTAATGGACTTATAACAGGGTATAATGAAACTGACAAATCTTCCCAAATAGCACCTAACTGCTGTGAAAGAGTTTTATGAGATGCCTCTACCCCTGCTAACTCTTCCAATTGCCCCTCATACTCACCAGTAATCTGTGAAGCATTATCCAATGCACCAGATTGCATACCTAACGCTTCTTCTAATGCTCTTGCATCACCGCCAGACTCTTTAAGTGCTGTGGATAAACCAGTCAAAGCCGCACGTCCACCCCCATACTTCTGGGTTGCTGCGGATATAATTAAAGATGTCTGGTCCATATCAAAACCCATTTCATTTAATTGGGCATCATATTTTTTAAGAAATGAATAAAAGTTCTCCATACCACCTTTTGTGTTCGCATTCGCATATGCCAACGCATTAAATGATGAAGATACATTGTTCATATCTACTCCTAATACTGCCATTTCTGTGGATAATGAATTTGTAACATTTGCACCTAAACCTAACGCATCATTAATTGTATCCATATCTTTTGCGGATTTTGCGTAATTACTGGATTCAACATGCATCTGTTTTAAGTTTTTAATGTACATCATCGCTTCATCATGTGGAAATGATACATCTGTAATACTATTAACCATTGATGCTAATTCATCTCTTGCCATTCCAGTAGTAACTGCTAATTGAGATAAAGTAATTTCAGACTCATTAATATTTCTCGCCATATTTTCAGCATTTCCACCAACAGTATTAAACTGATTTGCTAAATACATTAAACTGGCGGCTTCTGTTGATGAAGAAGAACTAATCTCCCCTAAACCACCAGTATCAATACTACTTAATTCCCCTGATAATTCACTTGCAGATTCTCCTACTTCCTCTAACCCTCCTGTTGGTACATCAGACAATGCAGAATTAAGTTGTGATGCTGATTGTGATGCACTATCAAGTTCTGTTGCTAATTCTGAACTTTTTGTTCCAGCATCATCTAATCCATCTGCTTTAATATTCCCTAATTCATTAGATAATGATGATGCACTTGAACTTAAATTATCAAAAGCAGAAGAAACCTCTCCTGATGTTTTTGATATTCCATCAAGTAAAGAAGAAACCTCTTCTAATCCCATACTTGATAATGCAGAACTTAAATTTGAAGAAGAATCTGATAAATTACTAAATCCACTATCAACAACAGTTACTATATCACTAATTGCCTGCATTGACGCTACAACTACTGATTCTATTCCTTGAACCACAGAACTAATTTCGTCCTCTGCTGTAAATTGTAATAATATATCTTCACTTGATGCCATACTAACTCATTCCATTTTCTCTTTTAACTCATCATATTCTTTTTTCTTATTACGAAGAATCTGACTATATTTAAATATTAAAAATTTAACATCTGGGGTGAATTTTCTTTTAATAACTTCGGATACAGTCCACCCTAAATGTTTACTCACTTCAAAATAAATATCTCCCATAAAACTATTCGCCAAGCGGAAATAAACGCTCATTGCTAATTTCAGTTAATCCTAATCTCCTCTGCACTACAACAAAAACTGTGAATTTAGCATTAAAATGAAATCTCCTCCAAAAATTCAACCTTGTTTCTAAATCACTATCACTACCTTTTATTCTTAACTGATTTGCCAAAAAGTTATTTACCGCTTCAACCTTTTGTGTAGATAACTTCTCTTGAATTAATCTATTCATTTTTTCAACTATATGTTTCTCTTCATCAGTCATATCCTCTGGTAGTTTATTCATCGCTTCACTATATCGTGTCGCTTCATCAATATCAAAATCTTTAAATATATCAATATGAAATTCCAATAACTCAATAACCCTACTATCTAATAAAGGTAAAATCTCAAACTCAAATTCATAAACTTTATCTTTATAAGGCAAATTCACAACAAGAAACTTCTCATCATCAGAATCCATTAAATCAATAAAATCCTGTTCTGTCTGAATTAATTCAATAACATCATCAATCGCTTCCAAAGTTTCCTGTGGATTTAACTTCTTTAACAACACTCTATATTTATTCAATAATAACTTTAAATCAGAAAATTGTTTATCAGTAAACTCTTCTTTATTAATACATTTATCCAATATTTTAATCTGCGATTTTGTTAAATCCTCTTCTGGTACAAATTCCTTAATTAAACCCGCTTCTGTTACCCATGTGGTCTTTAATAAATTCTTTTCCAACTCAATAACTGTTGGGGTTCTTTCAACATTCATATCATTATCCATAACCTATACCTCCAATTTACGCACAACTTAACCGACTCGGCAAGAAGCAAACTATACAAAAAAAAGAAATAAAAAAAAAATATACTAAAAAATCATACAAAAAAAATTTGAAAAAGAAAAAAATTAAATTTTCTTTTTCGCACCACCTTTAATAGAAAATGGCTTATTCGCATTTTCTTTACTTAACTCTTCAACCCAAACTTCATCAAACACATCATCTTCCACAAGGTCGCCTGTAACCTCACTATAATCATATGTTGATACCATACCAAGATTTGATGGGTCTGCTTTCTGCAACTCAATTACATCTTCAAAAAAAGAACGATAAACAGGGTCTATATCACTCGCTTCCCAATCAAACTCTTCCTCACCAAACATTACTGCATATGGTGAATGACTATTACACGCTTTCAATTTTTCAACACTAATCTTCCTTGTTGTCTTAAATGTTTCAGTAGGAATATTAGTTTTGTTAAATACAAATTGCGCCAAATTATATCTTGTTACTGTATTTACCATATATCAAACACTCCTTATAATATTATTGTAGCATCGACATCAATTGCAATAGTACATTTAACTGGTTGAATCTGACCACTAACACGAAGAGTATATGGATTTTCATCACTCTTACTAACAATAAGCCTTGTACCCTCTTCGGTTCTTTCATTATATTTAATCATTTCCTCTGCATTCACACGGTCATTAACAATCTTATTAATCCTTGTTTGTAAATAAGATATATTTGAAACAGACTCATTCGCTTTAACCTGTGGGTAACACGCTTCAAACACTTCGCGAAGCAAATCATCTGCATTAAATCTCGCATGGAACAAACTATCTGCTGGTCTTGATTCATACGCAAATGCTACTGATACACATAAATTAATTTTAGGATATCTCACACCATTCACATATTCATCTCTACCAAATATAACCCCACCATTTTGTAAACCTTGCATTTGTTCTTTTGTTCTTAATTTAAACTCTTCTGGTTCAATACTTCTAAATTCGTAATAACCTGGTTCAGTATTATTTGGTGTACAACAAATTCGTGCCACATGCTTACCAAATTTATCCTCTTCTATTAATCCAATACGAGAAAATTTCTTAATAGATTCATCATCACATGAATTAACTATTGTAGATACAACTGTTTTTAACGCATCATCTGTCGCATTTTCTTTAAATACAAAACCATATTTTAAATTTAAATCCCTTGCTTCTGTATCTAACACTTCTGCGGCTGCTGTTATAAATTCTGTTAATTCATACGCAGTATTTCCACTAACTATACTATCTGCACCCACATATGCTTGAACAGTTGCATCAATTAACTTTTTCGCTGTATCAAATGCCCTATTCCAATCTGCCAAAGCAGTACCTGCTCCAACATCTATCACATATAAATATGGCACACCAATATCATTATTTTGTTTTAACTTTGCTTCATCATAAAAATCATTAATTACATTTGCTAATTTATTAGAAGCAACTAATTCTCCATTTCCATCTACTCCACCAATACCTGTTTTAGACTCCCAGTCATCACCAGTTTTAACAACAGGTCTTAATACATCATTAATATTGGTAAATTTCAATGCAACACTACCATCTACTTTATATTTATCATTTTGGGCAGATGTGTTCCCTGTTTTACCTATAAAAACTGGTATTTTACTACCCTCACCAGTTAATTCATAGGTTACTTCCTCATTATAATATACGCCAGGTAAAGGAAATTCACCCATACTCTTATTCTCCTATAATCTTTTTAAATTCTTTTTCAGTCATAATAGGTTCAATTTCAAAACCTAATTTCTGTTTTCTTTGTTCTTCATAATATTTTTCCATATACCCAGATTTAGACAAATTCATAAATATCTGTAATTCACCCACTTCCGAATACATTTTAATTAATTCAGTTAATGTTTTTAAATCTTCTTTTGTTGAAGATTTTGTTTCATCTTTTTCCTCTTTTTTACTCATATTAAATCCTCCTTAACAATATCTTCAAAATCTAAATCAACATCAATTATTCCACCTATAACATAATCAATATAATATCCTGTATGCAACTTCAAAACACTTCTTAATAAAATTCCATCTTTTGAAGTGTCATCTAACGAAAATGGTTGGTCAAGATGAAAACTCGCTCGTATTAAATTATAAGTAGTAAATATATTCTCATAACCATACACTAACGGATTAGGACATTGATTTTTTGCAACTTTATTGGAAATTCCATTAAAATGTTCTCCATAACAAGTATTATCCATAAATGCACAATCACCATCACGATACTTATTACAAAATTTATAATTATCCGACTGCGCTTCGTAAAATAACTCTAAAATAATATTATTCAACTTTTCTCTTTCATCTTCGGAATTAGACCACACATTAATATTCAAAGTTGTTTCATAATATTCTCTTAATACTTGTTGGGGGATTTTCTTAAAAGGATTTTCAACATCAAACTGTGGGTGTTCAGATGAAACAGGATAAGGAATATTTAAAATTTGCCTATTTATAAAAGCGGAACCCCCACTATCATCTATTGTAACACAAGGTGTTTTATCATAAGGATAACTTCTTTTCACTACTGGAATTTTTTTACCATCAAGAGTTATATTCCCCCATAACACTCTTCTTACTGCTTTAATTGGAGGTATCATCATATATCAACCCCATTATTTCTTAATGCTTCTACAAACTTATCACCATATCCACCAGACATCTCATTTGCAACTCTCTGCGGATAATTATTAGCAGGTTGTCTACTCGTACCATATACAACATATGGTGCATATTCAACATCATTCATTACTCGCCCATTCATACCCTCAATTTCCGTATAATGACCATCACGCAACTTACCAGTACGAACTGGGGCTTCACTTATACAACCCTCTTCGGCTTCCATTGTAGAATTTTTCACACACTCCTCTTCTGCTTGAACATAAACTGATGGATTCAGTTTTTTATAAAAACTTTCAGAGTAAGTTATCTCTACATTAAACATCAACCCCCTCCATCTAACAATTCTGTGGGTTGTCTTTGTTTTTGTACAACCACTTTAATATGTGAAACAATATTATGGTTATTTATAATTGGAGAACCCGTTATACTATATGTATCTGGTTTACCCTCTAATCTTAAAATCATAGTATCTGTTATTGGAACATCAATATCTAAATATATTTTATATCCATCTTCCAATATTTTTCCAAATTCATTCAAACTATCTTTTGGACTCATTGGTTGAAAATCACATTGGTAAGTTCCAATATAATTATATTCATGGGTTGTTTCTCCAAAAAAATTCGGTTCGTTTTCATTTTCAGAATATTCCCACAATTCTAACATTTCATTAGGAAAGAAAACCATCTAAATCACCAATTACATATATATCAAATAATACATTTACAACAACCTTACACGAGCAGAATAAGCGTATTTTTTCTTTAAGTCATCAATACGATTATTTATCCCACCATCATAACCATATACACCAACACCAGATAAATTATTACTACTAAAATTAATACTTACATCACCCTCTTTCAAAGAAGATGCAATACCATTTATTCCACCATACATACTATTCACTTTACCATAACGAATAGCATATCCAACCATATCTTTCAATAAAGGTAAAACAAAATATTCAAATTCATCATCATCAAAACCAATAATATATTCTACCTTAACAACACCTATAACATATTTAGCAAAATAAACAATTCCTAAATTCCTATTCAAATTATACTCACGCCTATTTATACATCTATCATTAATATATACATCTGCGACATCAACAATAGGATAATCATTTAATTCTAATAATTTACCTTTAAATTTACTAACAATTTTACTTTCATATGAACGCCTTATCTTAGTTCCAATTATACTCTCTAATTCAACAAGTTTAGAATTAACTAAAATCTCAAACTCCTCATCAGTAAAATCTAATTCAATACCATCAAATTTAAGAAGGATTTTCAACTTATTATAATCAATATCAAACATTAAAACCCCAATCCCTCTATAAATCTCAAAATTTTTTTAAAAAAAAAGAGAATGAAAACAATTACTAAAAATTAGTTATCATCTTCATTCTCATTTAAATTCTCATTAATATAATTCATTATAATATTAAACCGTTCTTTTTCACTCCAACACTCATTTAATTTTAATTTAGACCAATAATCAATACCCATTAAAACATCACCCACTTCAAAAAAAACTTATTGCTGTTGGGTTAAAGTGATTTCCAATTCAACCGTTTCAGCATCAACAGTAACAGTTGTTTCTGCTGTTGTGTAACCATCACAAGTTGCTGTTACACTATAAGCACCATAGGGCACATCTGTAACATTACAGCCACCTGCACCACCTGTTTTTCCAGTATAAGTGGTTTCATTACCATCTTGTGATAAAACTACATCAACATTACCAATACCATTCTCACCATCAGTAACAGTTACACTAACTTTACCCTTTTGAACTTCATTAGTAACTTCCCCAACTGGAACTTCCTCTTCATCATCTTCTGTGTCATCTTCATCAGCAAAAATATAATTCATTATAATATTAAATCTTTGCTTTTCACTCCAACACTCATTAAGTTTAAGTTCACTCCAATAATCTTTCATAATATCAAAACCCACAATAATAATTAATAAAAAAAATTAAAAAAATAAGAATAAAATTAAACCTAATCTTATTCTTTGGTATTCATTGTAAATGGAACAAGTAAAGTGTCTTGGTCCCATAATACTTTGGTATCACCTTTGCATAATAATGCAACTTTATAACCTAACACATCAATATCCCATTGGTTTTTAATATCAAATTCTCTCATCATACCAAATACAATATTGGAAGGTTGTCCTATGAAACCATATTTCATTTTATCTACATAAGAACCATTACCTTTATAAACACCATCTGTAAATTGCATTCTGTCATAACCATTTCTGGTTTCACGAAGAATATCATCTGCAACAATTTCAATACCTAAAATTTTGGTCATTGTACCATCTTGGAATACAGCGTCCCCTAAATCAGTATTTTTATCACGAGCAATTTCCACCATTAATTTAGCAAATATTTGTGGTGGTAACACACAAGTTGCATTACTAATATTACCATCTTGTTCTACATATTGTTCAATTGCATCTAAAATACCATTACCTACACTATTTTTATAAACAAGATTTGCAATACCATTAGCAGGGTTGGAATTATCAGATGCTACTGCTTTCATTTGTGCAATAAGACCATTGGTCATTTTATAACCACTTGCATCTGTACTTGTTTGGGTGGTATCAGCGTAAATACCCCATCTTTCAAAAGCAGGACCCATTTCATCTGCTAATTGGTTCATGTAAGTTGTAAGAAAATCTTCTTTTTCAATGTTCTCTTCAAGGAAATTGTCAGTAACAATTGTTTTCGCTTGTAATGGTTGTGCTACTAATTGTTTACGAGCCATTCCTGGGTCTAATTCATTTGGTGTTAATGGAGTAGACCTTCCAGTTGCCACATCTCTTTGTGCTTCTAACTCCACAGTTGGTAATAACATATCTAAATCATGTTGTAAATTAGCCATTGGTAAAACTGTGGATTGGTTTAATAACACAGGAACATCAACCATTCTTAAAAAGAAATCATCATATGTTGGTTCTGCCCAACCAGGGTTGAGTATTCCATTCGCATTAAACGGTGCATCATTAAATTTTAAACTAAAATCGTCGTGATTTTTAATTTTCTCTTTTAAATTCATAAATAACTAAACTCCTCTAATATTTTTTTTCACTAAAACTTTTTTTATATCAATTGTTTTTAAATTAAAAAAATTCAACTACATTATCTCTTTATAAATATTTTCTATTACGACCAAATTTATCTCTTTTCTCACCATCTAAAAATTTTTCTTTTTTAGCGGTTTGGGTTTGAGATTTTTTAACATTTTCTAATTTGCTTTTAGAAACAGTTGATGTGGTTTTCCTATTCATATTCAACTTTTTAAATACTTCCGCAACTACTTGGTCTGCAATAGCCTTACTATCAAGAACATAATTAGGAGTTTCTAATGGTGGTTCACTTGGAACATATTCCACATCTTCTGGTGTTGCAGGAATACCATCTACTGGCACTTCATCAGTAACAGCAGTAACCTCTTTTTCCTCATCTACAACTTCTTCTTCTGCGGTTTCTTCATCAGCAACTTCTTCTTCCTCAGCAGAGGATTCTTCTTTAACTTCGTCCACTACTTCTTCTTCATCGACTAACTCTTCGCCATCAAAACCAACAACTTCCTCATCAACCGGAATTTCTTCAACTGGTTCTGCAATTTGTGGAAGAATATCTACTAATGCTTGTGCAACTGTATCTTGCACTAAAATACCAATTTCTCCTCTTAACTCATCTAAAAGAATTGGTTTTAAGTTTATAACCGCCTCATTAACAATATTTACTAATTCTTGTTTAATACCCTCATCAACACTTGTTGATTGTTCAAAATCTTTTTCACTCATAATATCACTTTTATTTTTACTTTTTAAGATATAATAACACGCACCAGTTAAACATTTACTTTTAACTTCTGTTTTTGTTTCAACAGTTCCAAATGTATCCCAATTTGCTGGTAACAATGTTAAACTTACCTCTAATAATATAAAATCATTTATCACTCTTGAATTACTACTATTAATAACTGGTATTCCACCAATACTGAAACCCATATTCATACCTAATGACAGTTTCTGCAATATACTAACTGCATACTCTGGTAAAACAATAGCCGTAATTCTCAAAGAATTATCCTGAATTTCAGCCTCGGTTATAACACCAATCCCCCCATCATAATTATGATTGTGGTCAAGGTGTAGATTTAACCCAACAACTTGTCGCTCCAAACTTTGAAGTGCCTCTGGTGTTACCACTTCACCATCTAAATCTTCATTGGTAGTTGAAGCAATACCAGTTATAGTGAGTGTACCATCTTCATTCAAACCATATGCTTTATTATCAGGTGGAGCATACACTTTGAATTTTTTTAGTATTGTTTTCAAATCACATACAACTCCAAAAATTCTTTTATTTTTTCCAAATAAATTTTTTTATACAATCTACATAATTTTTCTCGTTCCTTTTTTGAATTAAACAAAAAACAGTAAAAATATTATTAATTTTACATTTAAAAGGAACATCTCACACAAATCTAAAATCCATATTAAAATTGGGGGTGGAGTTTGACCTCCACCCTTTATTTTTTTAGCCGAGGTATATTTTCTAAAAAAATTGGAGGTTTTCAACACATCTTTTATATTGCAAAAGAAAAGCCGATTTAAAGCACGGGAAAAGTTTAATGACATTCCGGGTCAAACCAAAACAACCATGAGTGAACTTGTATACCATTTTTCCATTGTGTTAAAAACGTTTCTGCCCATAACAATCATTTTAGAAAAAATATTCATCTCAATAAACTAAAAAACACACTTTTCATAAGATACCGAAATACCCATAAATCTATGTTAAATCTATCACAACCACATCTTCATTATTTTCAATACTATCATGAACTGGTGAATATGAACAAGCACATTGGGGGTGCAATGGTAACAATTGCATTGCCTCTTCTAATGAATATGGATTATTACTTTCTAATAACAAACAATCATCACATACATTTGGTAACCCAGTTGTATTTATATTAACTTGATTAACTCCTGAATTACTATACGCTTGTAATACACCTGTATTTATTGCTCTACCATATTCTGTCCTTGCAATTAAACCACATCTTGATGTTACATTAAGTACATTTCTAATGGGCACGAAGGGCACCATTAAAATATTTTCTTTTAATTTATCCCTTTCCACATTATTCATTGCACCTAACAATAACTCATCTTGTATACCAATACCACATTCCACATTCACATTTATTACAACATCACCTACATGATTAGTTAATATATTTAATGCTTTATTATCAGATGGCATAACTGGTAATATATGACCTATGTCATCATACCCTAATTTAGAACCTATCTTATAAAATCTACTAATTAGTTTTTTACCATTATTACTATTCTCCAAAAAGATACTATTCAAATTGGAATATAAATTACTACTCACAAACTCATCAATAAATTCATCTTCATCAACATTAAGGAGATTATCTGCCTCTGATGTATCCAACCATTTTATAGTATACTGAATAACATTATCAATCCCATTATTCAATACTCTTAAATAATTTTTCTCATCTTTCGATAACTTTTTCGATAGGGGTAACCTAATCTCGTTTTCCCCAATCTGAAATATCACTCCATTCACTTAAAACACCCGCTTTAAGAATATTATTTTTATATCTCTTCTCAAAAGCCATCATCTCATCTTCAACATCACCCAACTCCATACTCTCTTGAACACTTTGAGGAATATCTCCCCATGGAACAGATTCTAAACCATAAGAATTACGCACTTCATTAACAGTTAATATGCCTGCACTCAACTTTGAAGTTTCAATTTGAGTCCTCTTTAATTTATCCTCAATATCCATCTCATTAAATTGGAACAACTCTTCAAAACCATTATGTCCTAATACCTTATTAAAAGCGCCTTCAATTAATTTTGATTTCGCTGACATCATATCCTTAAAATCTTTATCCTGACTCTCACCAGTTCCAGAACCTAAACTCGCTGTTTCACGAATCCCCGCTTTCCCTGGTTGCACTCCATATGCTGTTAATATCATATCACGACACATATTCATTAAAGATAAAAAATCCATATCAGAATTTGTTATACTACTTGATTGGAATGTCGCTCCTTTAACTGCTAATGTTCCTCCTCTTTTTCTTTCTTGTGCATATTCTTGCAATCTATCTAATTCTTTTTGAAATGTATCATCTGTTACATCTTTATCAAAACTCAAAACTGCTCGGGGGTCAATACCATCATTTTCAAGCAACTCTTGATTATGAGCCATACCTAAATACATCATCAAAATTGGTTGTTTAATCTTTTCTAATTTAGAAACACCATAATGACCATTCTTTAAATTAATATCTGGTTCGTAAATATGTATTAACTCATCTGGCTCATATCTAATTGAGGGTTTTGTTCTATATCCCCATTGTTCTGTATCTTCATACCATTTAATCATTTCAGGAGGTATAAACTGAAACCCATTTAAAACTTTATAATAATCAGAAGTATCCCACTCAAACTCTTCATAATTAACTTCAATAAAAGCATCACCAGTTAATTCATAACTTGTCATATACTGCTTATGAAACATTGCATAAGTTATTTCCGATTCATAACCCATTGGATTATTAAACAAATCTGTTAAATATTTTGTTCTTTCAAAATTTATTTCCGTATCCTCTGGATTATTTATATTAAATCCATTAATAAGAAGAGTATCACTAATTACTTGAATACTCCTATAAACATAAACATTATTCTGTGCTTGTTCATAAAGACTATAATCACCTATTGTCTTATTAGCATTACTAAATATCCAACCATAACTACTTAAAAATTTATGATAATTACTATTATAAGTTGGGCGTCTTACAAATGGCAAATATCTTCTTAATTTATCCCTCCAACTCATAATACTTTCCTCACACTAAAATTATAAAAATACTACTCCCATTTTTGCAGAAACTTTCTTTGACTTTGTATTTTCCATAAAAAGATAATTATACCCATGAGAAACGGCATCTACTATATCATCATAACTCCCGTTAGGAAATGAACTCAATTCGTTTATTAACACTTCCCTTAAAGTAGGGTCGGATATATTAACATATACTTTACTATCTTCTAACGCATTCTTAAAAGGGGTTGCACGGTCTACCTTACTTTTATTACCACTAACCATTGCTCTCTCAACAATATACCCCTCTAACTGGTTTTTCCACTCTTGGTATAATAATTCCCCCGCTCCCGCTACACCTGTTTCAACAACAACATGAACATTCGGTGTATCCGAATAAGCGGTATTTTGAATAATATTTTTCGTTCTCCCACCAAATCTTCCATGAACTAAATCACTAATAACACAATAATCATCATATCTTTGTATTTTCGCACCTGCTGTAAAATCATTATTTGATAACGCATCACTTGATGCTATATCCCACGCTCTACAAACACTATGCTCATTAAATCCATCTGGCAAACCAAACTTCAAATGTTTCATATTAAAAAAATCACTTGTCGCATCTATTGGTTCTTGTTGATAAACACTCTGAAATACTCGTTCTCCAACAACAGTCTTTTTTTTCATCAACTCATCAATAGTATATCTCTCTTTCCATAAAGGCTCACCATTTTCATCAATAGCGGGAAACTCCACAAAATCGTAACTTTCTGGGTCGGACTCTTTATAGTACCCAATTAAGTCCCTTGAATGCCAACGAGTGTGCAGAATGCAATATTTCGTGTGTGGTTCAATCCTTTGCTCTATAACTCTATTTGCCCAGTCTATTTTCTTTTGTAAAGCCCCAGGGGTGAATTCATCATCATTCCCGCGATATGGGTCATCTACAATCAAGTAATCGGCGTCCTGTCCTGTAATTCCACCACCACTACTCGCTAACAACAGATTTCCTCTATACAAATTCTTATGAACATCACAAAACATCAAATGAGTAGATGCTGATTTCACATCACTTAAATAAACATTAAAATAACTTCCAAGATTACGAACATATTCTCTTAACTGAATTCCAAACTTCTCTGCTAATTGGGGTGAACCAGTTACAATCATTATCTGCACATTTGGATTTTGAAAAATCAACCATAATGGGAATGCTAATGTAACCATTGATGACTTACTATTATGGGTCGGTGTTAAATGCTCACCCACTAAATACATTCCATTCTTATTTTCTATGGTTATGCAATTTCCCTCAACTGGTTTAACTTTATATTTCCCTATTAAACTAATATATTTATTTTTATATCTTATCTTAAAATTAGATAAATAGGAATTATTTACTGTAATTTCCCTATCCATTATTTCATGAGTTTCAAACAATCGTTCTACATTATTATTATAATCATGAAATTTCCACAAATGGTTATCACCAGAGATTATTTTATCCCCATTACTAAATACAAAACAATTATCCACCATACATTTTGGGTGGACTTCTATTACTCTTGATTTTCCAGTTGGAGTCAATACATAATCCCCAACTTGTAACTCACCATGAGTTATCCACCCCCTATTCACCGTTTTAACAATACACTCATTATCTATTGGGTGTCTTGGTGGCATTGAAACTGCTAACCTATGTTTACCTACCCCATTCCTTAAATCCATTAATTTTCTTGATAAAGTTTTAATATGAGGTGCGGGAACACTATCCGTATAATTTGATGCAACAAATAATCTATAAAATAAATATAAATCATTCAAAAAATCTTTTTTAGTCAGAGTCATATTCTATTCGTTCCTCTATTTCAAATTCATCATACATCTCTTCTTGTTCTGCGATTTTTCTCATTAAATCTTCATCAAATAACGACTCTGCGTCCACATTTATATTTGTATTATCATTTTTAATAACATCACTCGGAGCATTCTGTAACACTAAACAATTTTTAATCACTGTTTCTAAATCTCTCACAGATTCAATCTGTGCGGGGAACCCATTTTTAATATAATCATCAAGTAATTTATGCAATATTTTTAAATAATTCGATTTATTCTCTGCTAATGTTTGATTGTCTTTTTTCTCTAATTCTTTTTGAATTTCTATTCTCCTTTCATTTGCCCTGTTTTTCCAATCAAACCAATCGTGCCATTTCCACACAGTCCTAATATTCACACCACAATGTTCTGCGGTTACTTCTATTGCCTGTGTAATACTATGTCCTTTTTCTGTTAATGCAAACCAATAATTAAAAGCATCTATGTGTTTTCTTTGCTCTTGCATTTTTATCATACCTCATTCTCTCTAAAAAAAAATAGTATAATAACTTTTTGAATATAAAAATCTAAAAAATAGGATTCTTTCATTATACACTCTTACCAAAATCATTATCTTTTTATATCATTTCTGATTTATATTACATTTTATTATTAATTATCTTAAATTACTTTTCAAATCAATTTAAAAAATAGTGCAGGTTCTTCTGTTTCTGCGTTAGTTTATTTTAAATTCTGTTTTTCTGATTTAGATTAATTGGGCAAGAGATTAGAGAGTATTGATTTAGTTTAAAATATATTACTTCATTCATAGGATTATTTTCCCATAAAGGTTTTTGTGGTTTTACCTATATCTTATATTTTATTATGCAATAATATTTCATATATCTATATAAAGAATATAACTATTCTATAATCATATATAAACTTTACTACTCCCACTCAAACTCCTCACAAGTCGCTTCGGGCATAACCCTAAAACCAAACTTATTACAATACAAAACCCTCTTATTACAAAATTTACAATTAGAACAATTATTCAACTCATTCCATTTATCAATCTTAACCTCAACAAAATGTTTCCAATCATTCAAAACTTTCCTGCGGTCTTTATAATACTCAATAGTCAAATCAATCTCTTTCAACTCATTATCAATATCCAATATATCCTGTTTATAATCATCTAACTTAACATACCCAATTTTACTAATCTCACTAAACCTCTTCTCATGAGAACGATACAAATTAGGGAAACATATTCTAAAAAATTTTTCAAACATTCAAAAAACCCCCTATTATCCAACAAAAAAATAATCAATACTCCACCAACCCCAACAAATACCCCCAATAAAAAACAACATTAAACACCCAACACTTTCAATTACCTCTAACCAGTAAAACCATCTAACTTATAAAACATTTCAAGCCAATTAACACCCAACTTTTTCAATATTCCCAAATCATAACCAATACCTGCCCTATCAACCAAATAATAACCTTTTTCAGATAAAACCTCTTCATCAAATTTCTCAACTACCATTAACACAAACATATCTATTGTAGGTTCAAACTCATCTGGGAACTCATGGTCATATTCCACATCTGGAAACGCATTTGGCAATATCAAATAAAAACAATGCTCTAAAAAATTCAACCAAGTATACTTCAATACTTTTTCCCATTCCTCGGGGAATACTAAAATTAACTCTTCAATTGAAATATATTCTCCAAATTCTATATTCTCATTACTAAAATAAAAATTAGAATCTAAATCTTTTAATGTATATTCCTTTGCATTCTCCATATGCTTAATTTTATTAATTATCATTTTTAAAATTATCTAATAAAAAAATTCTATAATCCCATATAAATCTTTTTACTCAAAAAATCTCTAAAAAAAATACCCACACACACCAACTGGCATATGTGGGAATTAATATTGGTGTTTTCATCTCCCCTATGGAGTTTTTTCCAATATTAAGTAATCCTAATAAACACCCAACAATTATTTCCAATCTTTGCTTACAAATGTTTTAATCTTCGCTTCTCCGAAGTTTTTTTTCGTAACCTATGTACTTTAATCATTACCATTTATCGTATTCATTTCTATTACTATATTAGATTAAAGTAATATATAAAGTTTTCGATTTAAACCTATACATTATAAAGATAAATTACAACAATCATCAGCATTATAATTTATATTCTCTCTAAAATAATCATAATGCTCCTGCACATCATCACACACAGTTAATTCCTTAAAATCCAAATGCGCCAGTTCCTGTAACTTCTTATCCAAAGACAAATGCCTATAACCTCCCTCCTTAACCACATAATCCCCAACATTAATAAAATCTCCCATCAACTCAAACATACTTGGTTTAATCCTTAAAAATTCAACCAAACATTTATCAACAGTAATATCATTAATCAAATCATAATCACAAGTATCAAATAAAAATGGGGATAATCTTAAACTAACATCAAAACCTTTATCATATAATTTTTCAATAGTTTCTCTCCTAACACTAAAAGAAGGAGCATTATCTGTCTTACTTAACACATTATCATCTGTCGAAGGAACACTAATTTGAATATGTGCCAACTTTTTATCCATCATATCTATATAATCATCATTACATAATATATTCGATTTAGTTACAATCAAATAATGAACTTTCTTCCTATTTAAATACCTAATTGTCTTATAAGTATTACGATAAATACCCTCAATTGGTTGTAAACAATCAGTCATTCCACCTACCCTAACAACATCTCCTGCGTTCAACTTCCTTGAAACCACATTTGCAATATCTCTTAATGGTGCGACACTCACATCTTCTGGGTGCCAATACCCTCTAAAATCTAACAATTGTTTACTATAACAATATTTACAATCATAATAACAACCTTTACCATATGTATCCAAGCGAGTTGGATAATAACATTTATCCCCCTCACCCCCTCCAACTGTTTTAAAAAAAGACTTATAACTATTCATTTACCTACAAACCCCCAACTAAAAAAAACCTACATTCAATGAATTAACTGAATAAGATTTGTAATTAAAAACAACAATACTCCACCAAACAATGCAATAGAAATAGTAATAACCCATTTCAAAGTATTTAATGTCGCATTCAGTTGAGTAACCTGTATTTCTAAATTATCAATCTTATCACCATGCTCTCTCCGAGTATTCTGGGTTTCTTGAAGAATTGTTGCTAATTTAGTAACCTCTTGCACAAGCATATCCATATGCTTCGCTTGTTCCGATAACTCAACATTAATATCATTTAATTCATATCTTTTATGTTTCATTTTAGTTTCAATTGCAGTCAATCTTGCTTCTTGAATACATCGTTCATGCTCCATCGACATCACTTTCTACAACTTCATCTTCATCTTCCATCTTCTCTAATATATCATCACCATCAACTACAATATGAATATGAATATTCTCATCTTCCTCTTCATCAACATCAGATGGTTCTAACATATCCTCTTTAACTAAATCCTCTGCACGGACAACTCTTAACTCTTGGGAAATTGCTGGTGCTAATAATCCCGCAATCATCAAAATTGTGTTAATCTCATTCGCATATTGGGGGAATATGTTAATTACTTGTGTTGCATCAAGACTTGCAATAATAACAATAATCCCAGAAATTAAAGTTACAACTCGTGCATAAGGTTTGTAGGATTGTAATCCCATTCAATCCCCTCCTTTTTAATTTCTATAAAAAAAAGTAAAGTTAAGGAATTTTCCTTTAACTTCATTATACACTCTTACCAAAAAAGGAAAAAAAAATAAAAAAAGTTTATAAAATTATAGTACAATAAAAATCAACTAAAATAATTTCATCACCATCATCTACCTCATCTGCTATCTGCTCATCTAAAATTCTAACTTTAATACATTTTAAGTTAGTTTCTATTTCTTTAACCAAATTTAGTATTATATTTTTTACATTTTCAGTATTTTTTAAACTCACCATATAATCATAATCTGCAAACACATCATCTTTATCCAACTCTATACCCACAACCAACTCTTCTTTCAACACAATATTATATATCCTCTGCCTTATTCGTTCAATTTTCTCAAATATTGGTTTATCCATTACCCACACCCCATTTATCTAAACGCTTTAAACACAACTGTATACCTTTTCTCTGACACACCATAATCAATGTGATTAGTTTCAAATCTAAATACTTCACGCACTCCAACATAACCTATCATTTCACCCAATTCAGTAATTTCAATTTTGTCGCAATACCCTACAACATATCTATTACTAACTCCTTGGAAATAACCATTATGAGTTGTATGGTTTCCACTCCAAACTTGAAAAACATAATATTCTGGTAATCCTATTTTAAATTCTACAAATTTACTTTCCCCATTACTATATTCTGTGGTTGTGAATGGTTTGTTCACACTAACCATTGTTAATGTTTCAACAATATCTTGGAAAACTCCATAATCTCCATTAACATCACACTCTTCAAAACTTTTACCGGCATATCCATATTTTGCACGGGCGGTTTCTAATCTTACATCATATATTCCTTGTTTAATCGGACAAAAATAACTTAATGTCATTTTTCCACAAAATTTGTGTGGTAATCCATTAATTCTCATTCCACTTTCACAATCATTTTTACATCTTTCACAAGAGTCAATATATACCATTTTTAATCCTCCACATAAATTAAATTATATCTTACTTCATTCAACCAAACATCTCTTTCAAGTGCAACATAATGAATACCTAATTTATTTGTTTGTATATATTCAAACATAAAATTTTTAACAATATCTTCACTAAACTTTTTCACACCATCTCTAACTATCCAATTAATTTTTACACAAGGTACAATTTTCTCATCACCTAACAAACCACATACAATACTGTGCATTTCATCTAATTCAATCCTACTATTTATTTCATATGAAACTTTTAAAAGTTTCCCCAACAAATCATATCTATCATCATCATTTAAAATAAACTCCATATCTAATCATCTCCATAAAAAAATAAAAAAATTATATTTCACCTCTTGCTCTCATATCTCTTATCCTTTCGGCTTGGTTTCGTGGGTCAATCACTTTTGTAATTTCACCCATATATTCACCACGAGTGTTATTATATAATAAAACTCTTTTCTCATTATGGAAAACCCATAATTGGTCTATTTCGCAAGTTTCTTTATTTCCTAAATCAATACTCTTATAATCTCCACTATAAAAACGAGGATTGATACATACAATTTCCCCATCTAATTCAATTTCAAAATTATAACAACTAAAAGGAGTTGCTGTGTAAACCCCTGCGTTTTCGCCAACTATTCTTATAACCTGTGGGGTGTTGTTTGCAAATGTAACTATATTTGTATGGTGCATATCTTCCATAACTTTTGTTGCATTAGTTTCCACTACTTCAAATATCATCTTCAATTCCCCCTTATAAATTTTTAAAATCTTTGTAAAGTTTATCTAAATCTAATCTACAATATTGAATTTTAATTCCATGTTTATCTTGTAATAAATCAACACAAATATTTAATCCATCAAGGAATAACCCTACTCCACGACCTTTAAATCTATTCATAATAACCATACAATCATCATCATTAACAATTAAATCAAATACGCTATTGGTGTGTTGTAAATCGCATACAAACATTCTAATCATCTCCATTATACTTTTTATTTGTATAACCTTTTGATTTCACAAAGGTTATTAAATTCAACGGTTACTGTGTCATTCACATTAATTTCTGTAAATGGCACTACAACAGTACAATATTCATTGTGTTCAAATAAAATTTGACCATTTCCGAATATATCTGTTATTTCTATGGTTGGTTTCCAACCCAAACAGATTTTTTCTGCTAATTTTTCTCCAAATTTTTGATACTTAATAAATTTTCCGTTGATTTTTACCATATTTGTCATCTCCTATAATTTAAGTACTTCTTTGTACTTCTCTATACATATATTAGATTATAGTAGTATATAAAGGTTTCGATTTAAACCTACAAATACTATTAAAAAAAGTCAATATAAATCACGCAAGTTTGCACCAGATAAATAAAAACCCATAAAAATAAAAAGAAAAAAAGCAAACACCCCAAAAACAAAAACAGACCAATCTCCACCTGTTAGGGCAAGATGGCGAAGAGGCAAAACTACACCCAACTCATTTCTTCAATTCAGAAATTATTCCATACAACTTTGTTATTAACTCATCTTGTTCATTCAATAAATCACATAATGGCACCAAAGCACTACCCTCATAAGATGATAATATACATTCCCCTGTATCGCATAATTCTGCTCCATAATCTGTTACTTCTATTGTAAATCGTTTATCCATAAATTTCCCCTCATACTTTTTAATGCTCAATGTGACTCTCCTATCGGAATGCTGTTTTTCTGATGTTATTTTTTTCTATAAAGAGCCACATATCACCGCAAGAAAAAAAATAATGAAGTGCTTTTACACTTCACATTTACCTAATTCAGGTGAATATACCACCCATTTAATTCCTTGGTAATCAAAGAATTTTGATTCAAATTTATCAATTGATGCTTCTGCTTCTTGTAAGGTTTCACAGAAGTTTAATAACTGGTGTTCGTGTAATAATTTACCAGTTTCATCAACTATATTGTACCATACATTAATGGTTTCTTTACCATCTTTCATTAATGGTAATACTTCTTTGCTTATTTGGAATTCGTATAATCTTGTTTTATTCATATCAGTCATCTCCTTGTATTCTGTGGTTATTTCACCACTCTCTATTACTATATTAGGTTAAAGTAGTATATAAAGTTTTGTATTTAAACCTATCGTATACTATCAAAATAAGCACAACTTATCCGACTCGGCACAATTCCAAACTAAATCAATTTAGTTTGGAAATTATCCACTTCCACATCTGCTTTGGATAATTCATCACTCACCTTATTCGCAAACTGCCAATTCCTACAAGTATTAAACCATTTATTTGAAGCATTTTTCAAACTATAATTAATATCATCTTTACTAAAATTCACCCTCACCGCATTTTCTATCACAACTTCTATCCCCTGCTCATCAACCACTAACATTTCCCCATCAACTTCCTCCCATGCTAAATGAAAATTATTCTCCCATTTATATGGCATTGAACCACCACATAAATAATAATAATTAGTATTCTTACTTTCATTTAACCTTATATTTTCTCCTTTACCACTCAATAACACATCACGCAGTTTCCTACTTTTCACACCTAACAAACATTGTTGGCAATGATAATTCAAATCTACCCCATTAACATACATTAACCATAACCATTTCCATCTCTTGCCTTGACTATATATATCTATCTTTTTTATTGTGCAAACCATATCCAACCATCTCCTATTATTATATTAGTCTATAATAATATATAAAGATATATAACATCATTCATACTTTTTCTTATACAACTCCAAAATAATCTCACAAATAGACTCATGCTGATTATGATAATAATTATCAGGATACTCCATATTAAACTCAATAGTAATACACCTTTCAACATGGTCTAAATCCAACTCAATTGGAGTATCACAAACTGCCAACACACTATTAGAAACAGACTTAACCTTAACATTCTCAAAATACTTTTTAGCCAAATCATAAAAACTTTTAGTACTATGGAAATTCAATATATTCCACACACCATACGCATTAAACACACTAAAATTCTTATCATCTAAATAATCCAACCGAGTTCCCATACTCCTAATCGAATCTGCCCTATTATGATACAGCACTTCATCAAGATTTCTTGTTGCAAAAAACATAATCCCCTCTTTATCAACCAAAGCATTACAAGTAGTCATAACACAATCTTCAAAATCCTCATTTATAGTCGCATTAATAACTGTATCACACACACCTATATCAAACAACCCATCTTTACGCATTTTCTTATCCATAATATTAATCATATTAACGGTAGCGTTTATATTTAACTTATTCCTCTCTTTTAAACTCCTAAAAAACGGTTCATAGCCATATGTATCATATCCCTCTTTCCTTAACTTCCTAACATACGATAACTTACCTGCACCAAAATCAAACAAAGAAGGATTCTCCAATTTATGTTTTCTCAAATAGGGCACAACTACATTATCATATAACCTACTGGTCAATTTATTCATATTCGCCCTTTGTGGCGGTTGTAATAAAGTCTGATAATAAGATTTAATATTTAATTTATCATAACTATATTCCCCATAATCAATAAGACTATATCTTTTAAACTCATACTCTAAACCTTTCGGTAATTTATAACATAAAATAGGATTTTTGGTTAATTTACAAGCATATGCGTAATCACTATTACAAATAATATTATTTTTATAATCGAGTACAATACCATCAAATTCACCATACCTATTTAAAAAAGTACCTATATGCAAAACATATATAGCACCACGCTTATCTGTAATTTCCACATCATCTGAATCAATCTTATAAAACTCACCCTCTGGAATATTCTCATCATTAATTTTTACACCAGAATGATTTGTTTCAACTCTATTGTGCCGTAAGTTAAAATTAATTTCATCAATAACACTTATTTTATCCTTTGAAATATAAACAGGTGCAGTTTCTATCCCTAAACTTTTAATAGCCCTTGTTCGTTGGTGTCCTGCGATTAAAATATTATCTTCATTAATTATCAAAGGAATAACTATTCCAAATTTAGTTAAACTTTCCTGCAACTTTTTAAAACTCTCATCAGTAATTTTACGAGGGTTGTAATCTGCGGGTGTTAATTTTTCAGTAGGATAATCTTTTACAAACTTCATAATACTTCCTCAATTAAATATCTGGGGAATCCAATTGGTACTTTATTCTCTGCAACATAATTCACTAATAATTTATTTAACTTTTTAAGTTCATCTTCGGTGATTTCTATATGAATATTAGATATTCTTAAAACAGGTTTTTTACTATTTTCCTCCCCATAATATTCATCAAACTCATCATCAAGTATTACTTCATCTTTATCATCATCTTTTTCCACATATTCTGCGATTTCAGAATCTTCTTTAAATTGATAATCTTCCTCTTCAACCCCTTTTCTAAATTCAAATGAACTTAACTCCAATTCAGAAAAACCAGTTAAATCTACATCAAAACCATCTAATTCAAAATCAATAAATAAATCATTTAACTTTTGGTTATCCCAATAACCACTAATCTTATTTAAAGATAAATTTAATGCTTTCTCAAAATTTTCATCTTCAATATCCATATCTTCATCTGCGAATACCCAACCAATATCACCTAATCTCAACAAGTTTAACTCTTCATATTTATGAGTTACCATATACTCATTTAACAATACATCATATCTTTGATGACCCCCAATAATTCTATTGTTATTTAAATTAATAATAATTGGACTGACTAATCCAAACTCCTCTATATTTCTACTTAATTTCTCATAATCATCATTACTTATCTTACGAGGATTATACTCAGCAGGATTAATATCTGTAATCTTAATCTTATCAAACATAAAACATCACACTCTCCCAGCAATTAAATATGTTGCAAATCCTTTATCAGACCCATTCTCTTTAACATATTTCTCATACACTTCCACAATCTCATCATATTCATCATAAGATAATTTAATATAATTCCTTAAAGGGAAAAATAGTAACGGCAGAGTGTTCCTATCTTTATCTACACCAGTTGTACTATATCCCACTTTGCCTTCTGACCCTGATGAAATATTATCTTCCTCTAAAAAATCATATAAATCATCAACATCATCATCTAAATCATTAAGACTATCTAAATCGACATCAAATCCTGTCAAGGATACATCAAAACCATCAAACTTCAAATCATCTAATACAATATCTAATTTTCCAGTATCCCACTCACCACTAATCTTATTCAAAGCAATATTTAATGCTTTCTCATAATTCCCATCTTTTACTTTCAAATCATCTTCAACAAAAGCCCAACCAACATTCCCTAACTTCAATAATTTTAATTCATCAATATTCTCTTTTTGAAGAATTTTATATCGTTGATGTCCTCCAACTATCCTATTATTCTTTAAATTAATAATAATTGGGTCTACAAAACCAAATTCTTTTATACTTAACTCTAACTTCCCTAACTCTTCATCTGATATCTTGCGCGGGTTGTAATCTGCGGGTTCAATGTCTTTAACTTTTATTTTTCCTAATTCCATAAACAATCAATCCATATTTATTTATGCTACAATAGTTCTACATCTAATACCCAAATCCGAAAACTTTTCAAATGCTCTCTCTAACTCATCTTCCGAACCAAAGGTTATAACTAAATCATAACTTATCTCTTCCTCAACATAAGTTTCATCATCATTAACCTCACTTTCGTTTAAATCACCATCAATTTCAAAATCAACTGTTTCATTATCCAACCATTCATTCTCTTCAAAGCCAGACAATCCAACATCAAATCCATTAAACGCCAGTTCATTTAAAACTTCGGTTAATTTATTCCTATCCCAATCTCCACTAATCTTATTCAAAGCAAGATTCAATGCTTTCTCATGAGATTTTGACTTCACTTTCAAATCATCATCAACAAACACCCAACCAATACTTCCCAACTCAACCATATACGCATCTTCAACCCCATTCTGTCGTAACACTTCATACCTTTGGTGTCCTCCAATAATACGGTTATTTTTCAAATTTACAATAATTGGGTCTACAAAACCAAATTCATTAATACTACTTCTTAAATTTTTCAAATCAAAATCAGATATCTTCCTCGGATTATAATCCGCAGGTACAATATCACTTAATTTAATATTTTTCTTTTCCATTATTTCTTAACCCCCTTATACCAAATTTCCTTATTTGTTTTAAAACTGTATATAAATCGTTTAAATGCTTTTTTCCTCTCATTTTCTACAAGTTTCTGCGAAGCAAAGTTAGAATTAAAAAATGGGGCATTCAATTTCTGACTTACTTTCTCCCAATGTTTATTCCTATTCAAACTTCTAACCAGACCCCTATTACTTGTAATATAAAACATATTCCAATTTTTATCCACATACATTTTTGTAATATAATCCCCAAAGTGATACGCAATACCCAAACCTTGATACTCTGGCAAGACAACCATTCTATGCACCCTCTTCGCACCATTAATCCCTGGGAATTGCATAATCGCTAAAAATGCAACTAATTTATCATCATACATCGCCACAAAAAACGATGCAGAATTACTCACACTACCATTTAAATAGTGATGTTTCCCAAATATTTTCCATATTCTTTTACCAAGTTTTCCATTGACTTGATAGATTTTAAGTTCAATGTCTGGTCGCTTGTAGGGTTCTTTATAAAAAAATTACCACTTCCAGTATCATAAACCCAATCTGGTCTTAACCAATCTATTATATCATAATGACAACTTACTGCAACGAATTTTTTATCATTGGTTCTCCTAATACTTTTTTGAACTGCGTGGCTTGTTGTTTTCGCCACCACTCTATCAACCACACTCGTAAACTCATCAAACACAATTAACTCTTCATCACTCAATAATGAATATGCTAATTCCACTCTCATTTTCTCCCCATTAGAAAGCACATGATATGGTTTCAACCAAGAGGGTACACTACCAAAACCCACACTTGTAAACATTCTTGTAATCTCATCTAACTGTCGTTCTTTGGGCATTTCATCTAAAACACTACCAGTACCAAATTTATGGTTTGACATTTCATCTAAACCAAAGCATTCTTTTGCAATTGTTGTTTTGCCCGTTCCTGACCCCCCAACAATTAAACCAATACTCCATTCTTTATCCTCAATTGGAATTTTTCCTTTAAACTCCTCTTCAAATTTAATATCAGATAAGTCATAATTATCAATAATACTCATATTCCTAAAAGACTTATCATAATCAATCTTTTTTAATATGTTAAAATTTGGCAATCATAACCCTCCTCTTGCAACTGCAAATATAACTCCTCTTGTTCTTTTTCCGAAGATAACATTAACACCAATTTAAAGTAAACTTTTTCTGCACTTCCTGTTTCATCTTCATCATCATCTTCAAAATCTTTAAATCCTTTCAATTCATCAAACACATCTTCTTCAACAAAGGTCATATTCTTAACTTCTTCAACATTAAATCCTGTCAAAGATACATCAAAACCATCTACTTCTAAATCTTTTAAAATAATTGAAAGTTTATCTTCGTCCCATTCACCACTAATCTTATTCAATGCAAGATTCAAACCCATTTCAGAGAGTTCATCACCAACAATCAAATGCTCATCTAAAAACACCCAACCAATATCACCTAATTCCATCACAGGCAATTCTTTTGCTATCTCATCATTAATATACATATCCATTAACACATCATATCTCTGATGACCACCAATAATCGTATTATCATTCAGATTAATAATAATCGGGTCTACTAATCCAAATGTTTTAACACTATTAATTAACCTCTCATACTCCTCATTACTTATCTTCCTCGGATTATAATCTGCGGGTTTAATATCAGTAATATTTATTTTTCCAAACTCCATAACTATCAATCCCATTCATATCCACATACAGGGCATTTATACTTATACTCCTTATCCTCTTTTTCCTCTTGCTCTAAACCATCATAAACTACTTCCTCTTTAACACCAACTTCTTTCAATCTTGAAACCAATTTATCTTCCTTATGTTCCTCTTCATACTCCTTTTTATTTTTAATCTTTTCGGGTTCCTCTTTTTCTAATTCAAATTTAAGTTTATCATTAGAAGTTCTATTAGATATTTTCAAATCAAAATTCAAATCTTTCATATCTAAATTATCAAATCCTGTCAATGTTACATCAAATCCATCAATATCCAAATCAATCAACAAATTCTCTAACTGCTCATTTTCCCACTCACCACTAATCCTATTCAACGCCAAATTCAACGCTTTCTCATGTTGCAAATCAGTTAATTCCAATTCAGAAGAAGGAAACACCCAACCAATATCCCCCAACTTAATCAAATTTAAATTCGCATATTTAGATGAATCTGCGACATACTCTTCCAATAATACATCATATCTTTGATGACCACCAATGATATGATTATTTTTCAAATTGATAATAATCGGGTCTACAAATCCAAACTCCTCAATACTATTACTCAATTTATTATACTCATCATTTGATATTTTGCGGGGATTATATTGTGCTGGCACAATATCTGTAATCTTAATCTTATCGAAATCCATTTTAACACTACACCCTTAATTTTAATATTAATAATTCCTTATATATAACTTATACACGGCACGAAGCAAACAAAAGATTAACCACTAATTTTACCTAAAATAAACTCCTCCAATTCTTTATTAACAATATAATAAGATTGCGGTGGTTTGAAACCATCTAACTCATAAGGATTAATAGGCACATCAAAAACAAAAACATCATCTATCCTAATCACAACACCCTCGGGTTTAATCCTAAAATAATCATCAAATCCCTCTTCTTCACTATCAAAATCAGGATAATGTTTCAGACAAAATTCTTTCAAATCTTTAATTGTCGATTTATATACACAATCTGTCGTTATATATCCTATTATCTTTTTTTGCGGATATGACACATATAAAAAAATTTTATCCACATTATCAGGGAATGATTTCCTAAACTCTAATTTTTTCGCACCAACTAATATTCGCCTCACCCATTTTTGTTTTATTGAAAGAAGTACATTCAAATAGCAAACACTCCATTTTATTTTTTTTAATTAATGATAGTTGCTATTTGAACCTTTTCCACCTCCATATAATATCTTATTAATGCGAAATTATCTATTGTAGCCCAATATTTCACACCATATTGTCTTAATACTTTTACTGCATATTCTATTTGGTCAAAGGTAATAGCATTTCCATAATCAATAACTAATGTATTAATTATACTATCATAAATGTATATCTCTTTGTCCCCTATTTTATATAAATATTTATTGTTCACACCCATCACCTCTATAACCTTTTAGTGTATAATTAACATATCATATTTAATATAAAATCCATAATCATCATCAACATCTGGTGTATCTTCAATTTCAACACCATATCCTAATTCTCCACATATATTCTGGATATCTTTTAGGATTTTTCTTTCATAATTATATGCAGTTTTTCTATCCATTACCACATATGCTTCAATGCTGTTGTCATCACCATCAAATAAATCGACTAATACATCATATTGTAATTTATCATTAATTTTATCTAATGTATTTACAATTTTTCTGTCGGTTTCGTTATCTTCTAATACTACACCATATTTTGTTTTTAATTCTACCATATTAATCATCTCCTTAATCATTCCATGAGTCTATATCAATTCCATGAGTTCCATCGTATTCTGGACCCCATACTGCAATTTCATTATTAATATCAATATCATTTTCTACACATTTGCCTATTAATCTAATAATAAGATTGTGCATATTATTCATATTATCTATTAAGGTATCTAAATCATCTCTTCCTAATTCTCCATCAACAACATTTAATGATACGCCCATTTCAACATCATCAATCATATCTTCGTTAAGTACACTTTTTTTAACTCTTATATCCATAATAGTCATCTCCTAATTCAGTACAGTTCTCTGTACTTCTCTATTAATATATTAAAAGAACATAGTATATAAAGGTTTGTATTTTAACCTATATTTTACTATGAAAAAGTCAAAAATAAAAAAATGCCAAAAACCACGCCAGTTTGCGTAAATACATAATAAACAACAATCAACACCCTAAAACAAAAAAAGACAACCTGCGCCAAACTGCACCAGTATAAAATTGGGGGGAACATTGCTCCCCCGTTATTGACAAACCAAAACCAAGAAGTTCCATAAAATGACAATAAAAAAACTAAAAATAGAAAAGGGAAAATAATAACAAAAAAATTATTTTTATTCCCCCCTACAAAGAAAAAAAACAATTCCTACATATTGTCTATTATTCTAAATCCCCTCCCATTTTTACCTAACAAGGTAGATGATTATATGAATAAAAAAACAATTCAAAGAAATATTAGTTTTTCTTGAAATTAGTTTTCTTACAAATATAATATATCCCAATACATATTATATAAAAATTTAGATTTCATATCCTGCTCTTATCCCAATTAACACTCTTCAACTTTTCCACTACTTTTCGGGCAACATTCTCATCTTCATAAAAACCATAACTAATAAACTTACCATCAATAACACGCCTTACTCTAAATTTCTCCATAGACTTATCATAATGATAATATTTATAATGCTCATTAAACCTCAAATTAAAAGGTCTTTGCTTTATATCCCCATTATCCAACGCTTTCTTCCTATATCTTGTATATGCTTTTGCACCAATTCTTTTTTTGATATCGATTACACTAATATCATAATTATTATATAACTCAACAAACTCATCATACATCTATATCAAACAACCCTATCTCAATCTTATTAAATATATCCACTAAATCTTCCAACTTTTGAACTGCCAACTCAACCTCATTCTGCTCTCCAAGTAATATCAAAATCCTCTCCAATTCAACCTTAATCGCCTCAACTTTAATAACAACACTAACCTCGGCAAATTGAGTATCCAAATCTTCATTTTCAACAACTACATTAATCCCATCAATTCGTTTTAATTCATTAATTATCTCATTGATATGTTCATCATTCAAAATATATCTCATTATACCAACTTCAATAATTAACATACACCTTTGGGTTACTCAACACTACATTACTATTTAAATCAATTACCTCATAAGCATATAAAATATGTTCTCGACATAACTTTTCAACTTGCTCTAAATCATCAGTATACAAAACTGTTTTCTTTTTTCCTTGTTCCATTGAAATAGTATATACATGATACACCTTATCTAAAATTCTTTATACCCCCAATTCATTTTTTCTTATTATATTGAACATCACATAATTGAACTTTTGAATTTAGCATATCTAAAAATTCTTTTGCTTTTACCATATGTTTGCAGAACGATTTTCTAAAATAATAATCCTCACAAGTGCATATCCACCCATCATCTTCATCAAAACAAACATATTGATATTCATTCCTACTTGAAGATTTTACTCTAAACTGTATCCATTCTTTATCTGCGTATAGTATATCCACTTCTTTTCTCAATCCCCATCACCTATTATAATCACCTACTCTATTATATACTCATCGATATTATTTAAGTATTTCTTCAATTGAAGATTCAAACTCCCACCTTGAATGGCAAACTTCCCCTCTCAACATAAAAACTTCACCACATTCTCCATTTTCAGTAGAATAATACACCATCTCCAATCCCATAGCATCACTCAAATTTGAATACATTTCCAATAACTTTTTAAATACTGGAAATGGGGCACTCCATGCTGTTTGGAAATTAATTTTTATTTCAATAAAATTTTCTGCTTCTATTATTTTTCCATAATCTATATATAATTTATCAAATGAATTCCATTTTGTTCCCCAATTATCAATTCTCCAATTATACCAGTTAAACCATTCCCTGTCTGGTTCATGTTCTAATCCCACATCAAATTTTGTTTTATTTAAATTATATTCATCTGGGCAATCTGCTTCGGTTTCTGGTTCTGGGATTACTGTATTAAAATCAAATCGTTCATCTTTTATATGGCGTTTTAAAAATTTTATAATTGCCTCTTTATTATTTGTCCTAATTATAATAATATTATTCACCCAATTTGGCATATTAATCATACTCCTTAATTATTCAAATAGTTTATCATATAAACATCTTTTTAGTAATTCCTTACTCTCTTCATATTCTATATAATCTTCATTTGGTTTTTTAATTATTATATTCACTTCATCATTTCCATTCATTATAATTGTATTAATATCATAAATATTTCCATCTAAATCTAAAATATTTATATCCATAATATTTGAAGTTACCATTTACTACACCTCCATACCATTCAATAATTCACAAATTCGCATTATCTCATCTTTTTGGTATTCATATGCTACCATCATTATCTCATCATCTCTTTTCAACAAGTAATCTACCAAACTTATTGAATCATCTATTTTTGATATTCTTTTCTCCACATAATACATATTAAAACCTCTAATATATATTATATCTATAACCCTATATAAAATTTACTAAATTATAATCTAAACTCCCAAACGCGCCAGACATCAAAATCAGAATACTTCCCAATCAACCTACCTAACTCCTCCGCCCGAGAAACCCTACACTCCTTACTCTTATTCAACACCAACTTCTCAACAACCTGCTCACACTCAACTATATTCCGCTCCATCTCATTAACATCATTAAGATAACACACCATATCCTCCACCAAATCAATCAGCGGTATCACAACATTACTCTCTTTATCATAATCACCCATCACCTCATCTAAAACACCACTATTACATCTTACCATATCCAACCTCTTCTCAAAAACAACACAAACATTCCACCACTAATCAAACAAAACAAAATCAAAATTTCATAAAAAAATTTAAAACTCAAACTTAACACATACAACATAACTAAAAAATAAAGAAAAATAATCCCAACCAAAATCCACTCACCACTACTCATTAATCATCACCACATTTTGACTTAATATCCAACCTATCTAATATTTCGGGTAATTTCTCCTTATCCCACTTATTTTTTATCAATTCATCTCTAACCTTAATTGCCTCATCTTTATCTCTATACGAACCAAAATACACAGACATACCATTTATAGTTTTAGACACAAAATACATATCCCCTGAACTAAATGATATATACTTCTCTTCATCATCAATCTGCTTGGATAAATCAAATAAATCTTTAAAACCAATCCCATATTTTTTTAGCACATCTTCAATCGATAATATTTGTAAATCCTTACGCAAATCCTCTAAATCCTTATCATTCATATTTAAATATATCTCTTATCATTATTTATAAATGTATAAGTTAGGCACGAAAAAAAAATAATTTAGATAATTCCGATAATAACGAAATTATCTTTAATTTCAATGTCTACAATTTGTGCTTCGTAGCCTTTTTCTCCTAATAATTCAACAAGTAACTCTTCGTAGTAGTTGCATTCATCAACTGGGTGGTATTCCACATCTGTGGTTGTGAATGGGTATTTTTTACTTACTGGTACATATATTTTTTCTGCATTTGGGAATAATGGGTTCATATTTGTCATCTCCTATAATTTTTTAGTGAAGTTCTCTTCACTCTCTATTACTATATTAGATGGTAGTAGTATATAAAGTTTTCGATTTAACATTACCTATTAATACTATTAAACCACAAATTATATTCTTTCAATACCCTATCCTGCTCATTCAAAGCACAAACCAAACCATCTAACTCCTCCACAATATGATTCGCATCTTCTTTATTAACACAATCAATACTAAACATTAATAAATTTTCAGTAGTCACATCATTTTGGGTGTCAATAACTGACACCTCCCCATCATTATTAACAATAACAAATCTTTTATCCATATTAAACCATCTCCTATTTAGTGTAACCATTCACATTTTCCGCAGTTATCGCACATTTCCTTAATTTCCCATTCCATTAAATGTAAATCTGGGTGGAGGCATTCTCCAAGAATTTTTGCTTGGCAATCTTCACATCTACAATCAGCATCAAGTGCATCTCCACAAGTACCTGTCCCATCTTCACATAAAATGTTGCAATCTTCTATTCCTAAAATTTTATCAATATCTACAATTGTTCCAATTATGTTTGCCATATTTGTCATCTCCTTTATTTTCCTATTACTATATTAGTCTATAATAGTATATAAAGGTTTCGATTAAAACCTATATTCTCCAAATATTTACACACAATTTACCCGACTCGGCACGACAAACTCCCACGCCAGACTACACCAAACAAAAATAGGCAACGCCAGTTACAGTATACTCCAATCAGCCCAACTATAATCAAGTTCTGCAAGACTAAAAAAAAAATAAAAAAATTAAATAATTAAATTTATTTAATCCATATAATACAACTCTTCAATGTGGTCTAAACCATCACCATAATAACCATCAAACTCACCAATATCCTCTTCCCAAGTGGACTGGTTATGGTTAAAAGTGTAATGTAATTTTCCACCACCCAATTTTTCCATTAACCATTCGGCGTGGTTTTTCTCATGACTGGTATCTGTGAACACCATATCTGAACTTCTACTATTCCGAGTATCCAACACCCTATACATTTTCCCATTTATTTCACATTCTACACGAAACCAGTCATAACTGGTTTCAGTTGCACATACATTCTTAATATCTTGTGTCAAATCTATATCACTAAACATTATATCTTCCATATATAACACTCTCCTTTACATATATAATTCATAAATACCATATTCATAATGACATTCTACATTTGGGTAAGTTTTTAAGAATAATTTTAATTCTTTTTGTGCTTTTTTGGTATCTTTCAAAATACAACTGTAAACACAACTACTTTCTTGATGTAATTCAGAATAAAAATCTGCATTATTTAAAGCCCTAATTGATTCACGGATTTTCTCAACTTTCGGGGAACTTCTTACCCATAATTCAACTCCATTTTCTAAATAATCAACATTTTCATTACCAAAATTAATTCTTTTAATAATCCTAATTGCAGGTTCTACTTCATTTTGGGTTATTTTTTCAATCGCCCAACAATCCGTAAATTCACTATCTATACCCATTCCTTCAACTTCACAATACCAAGTATTGTGACTCTGAGTAACTGTAACCCTAATATACTGTAAAGGTTCTTTTTTCCATATACTTCTTGCGGTGTCTACTATATTTATCATTTTTGTTACAATCATTTTTAATCATCTCCCACATAAAAAAAATAATAATAATGATTATTTAATCATCATCTACTGGAATTAACCATTCACCAGTAATACAATCTTTAATATTTCCACCTTGTGCTTGTAATTCTTTAACTCCATCTGCGGTCATTTTATGTCTTACAGTTACAATATCCACATTTGGATTTCTCATTTTTGTTAAAATACTAATAACCATATCTGGTTCTGCGGTTCCCCATTTAAACCATTTTTGTCCGTAATCTTTAAAGTATCTACGAACTGCTCTCCATTCATCTGGTTTTAACATTCCATTTAATCTCCAAACACCTCTTCCAATTCTGTGGTCAAATACACCTGTTTTTTTAAGGTGGTCTTCCATATATTCCACTCTGTGTACTTTACCATTTTTTTCAATTTGGATTTCAGGGTTCAATGGTTTGTTAGTAAATGGGTTTAATTCAATTTTTTGGTTCATAATAATCATCTCCTATCGTTTTTGTGAGATTTTTTCTCACTCTCTACTAATATATTAGGAGTTTATAGTATATAAAGGTTTCGATTTAAACATATAATATATAAAATAAAAAGTTAAGCAAGAAAAAGAAAACCCAAATCTGACCACAATAAAACACCAAAAACAAAAAATAAAAAAGCAAAACACTTTAAAACCCAATCAGCCCCAGTAAAATCAAGTTGCGGAAGATGGGCAGAATCTCAAACTTACGCAAGAAAAAAATAAAAAAATTATAATAACCTAACTGCTGATGCAACAGTATTATCTAATAATGTAACACCAACTAAATCACTTGCGGTTTTAACATCACAATCTTGGAAATCTGGTAAGTGTAACATTTTTAAAGCAACAATAACTAAATGTTCAACAACCATACTATTATCAATGTGGTCATCATTTTTACTAATAACCATAATAACCCCATCATTATCTGCGGTTAATAATTTTGTATCAACATCATCAACAACTGTCCTAATTAAATTCATATCCATATTAGCCATCTCCTTAAATTTTAGTGGTTATCTCCACTCTCTACTTATATATTAGTCTATAATAGTATATAAAGTTTTCTATTTGAACCTATAAGAAACAAAAGATGGCGACGACAACAAAACCAACGCAAAATAAAAAAATACCTCACCATCGAGTAATCTCAATGGCATCGTAATAACACACCTCTTTACAAGGTGCTGGTTCTGAAAAACGAGAAGTACAATGATGACACGGAACATAATCCCATGACTCATAAGGACAATTATCCCTAATACCACTTAAAAAACCCTCACCACGCTCTTTACAATCAACAACACATCTGCCACACTTCACACAATTAAGATTAGTATTAAAATATGTATCCATACTGCCTCCATTTAATATCCATACTTACACTCATAGTTAAACCATGAACCAAATTCTTTAAGGATAACATTAGAAATATCATATCCCAGTATAATATTCCCATTTCCACTTTGTTTTATCCACCCTGTTTCTGTTTCAAAAAATTCCTGTAATCTAACAATATCCCCAATATACAAGTTATAACCTGCATTTATATGAACTTCAATTGCAATACAATCATAACCAAAATAAATTTCCACTACTTTGGTAAAATCGTTTTCCAGTACTTCATTTACAGTTGCGGTAATTTTATCTCGCATACTTAACCAACCTCATCAAAGTAATTCTAATTGCTCTTCATTTAAACCATATCCAAGCAATTTTTCCTCCAACTCATTACAATCTACACCATATTTCTTACAAAATTGGATTTCATTTTTCAAATCTTTTATTTCTTTAATATTCAATGGTGTAAAAGAGTTAAAATCAAAACTAAAACTATACACATAATCTGCATCGAAATCATAATCTAAATCAAGACCATAAATTTCATTTGCTAATTTAACAATCTCCCTATCATCATCTACTAATTCAGCAAATTCTGGGAAGATTTTTTTCAAATTATAAAATGGTCTGATAAATGGTGCATCGTTCCTATTAACCCATTTATAAAAACTTTCCTCAACATTATCTACAAAATACTCTACCATAATATATGCAACTGATGGAATAAAATTCACATCTAACTTAAATCTTTTGCATACTGCTAAAACTAATAAATCATATGCAAATTCACCACCATCAACTTTATCTAAACATTTAGAAAGAAAATTTTGTCTTTCAATTTCCCTCTCTTTTTCATACTCACTCATAAATTCATCAAAAGTATCCATAATTATCTACCCCCATTAATTTTAATTATTTGTTCAATAACTTCTTTACAATCATCTACCATTTCTGTGGTAGTCCATTTTTTACCACCAACTATTCCACCATCAAATCCTGTGTAATCTCCATAATGGGCGTAATCCCAACCTACAACCCATTTTTGATGAATACCTGCTCTAACATCACATCTATATTTATTAGAGAATTCTAAAAAATTCAGATAATCTCTTGCATAGGTTAATCCACAATGGCATTCTAATTCATAGGTTTCGTGAATTTCATCGTAATCCATACCATATAATTTATCTCCCTCATCTAAAACAATATAAGCACATGGGTGTGTGTTTAAGGATAATACTACATATTCATATCCTTTATATTCATCATTTGCTAATAATATTGCTCTTTGCATTGTTTTTCCATATATCATCTCTTTCATATAATCATCTCCTTTAATTGTCTATACATATATTAGTCTATAATCGTATATATATTTTTCGATTTAATGTTATTAAAAAAAATAACATATAACCTACCAATATAAACTATACCTAAAACCACACCCCATCATTCAACCCACTCGCCCCGCTTCTCAACAACAATACTATAATTATCCATAACCAACTCACTTTGAATATAAAATAATATATCCCTCACATTATCCAAAGCCATATCTTCATTATCCCCCTGCGAACCTATTGTTATAATTATATCATAATCATTCAATTAAACCACCACTTATAATTTATCCCTTAATTTAAATTCATCAACAATATCATTTAAAACACTTGCCACATATTCATCGCCATAAGACCTTTCATTATCTATATAATACAACATACTTTTAGTAACTTCTAAAATCAAATCATTCAATTCATTCAACTTATCCACAATCCCCTGCAAGTCAGTTTTATCATAACTATCAAAACAACCAGATAACGCTTTATCATTTTCCACTATATACACCATATTACCATTAGTCCTAACATTAAATCTTTGATTAGTCATTCCCATAACACCTCCTTAATCTTTGTTCCAAATCCATATTTCGTGCATCAAGGTTATAATTCTCTTTTACTAATTCTTGGTTTTCGTCATATAATTCATTTAGTAAATCACATAAATCCTCTTGATGTTTCATAGTGCAATCATATTCTTTTTGAGCCATTTCATCATATATTCTTCTTTTTTGAAAAGGTTCCTCAATAACATATTTCAATTTAAATCGTTTTCCAATCATTTTTTAATCCCCAACTTTATCAATTACAAAATTATCCCTCATCTTCTCACCAATATCATCGCCATAGGTAATGTAACCATTACACTAACCATAAAACTCATCAACATACTATAAGCAAACTCACTCATCATTCATCACCTTTATCTCTAATACTAACATAATCTTTTGTAGCCACCATCACAAAACCATTAAAACCTTTTGCAGATAAATAATGTCCTATATGATGTGGGAATAACATTTCATCTATCTCTGGAAACACTCTTTCACTAACACAAATCAGCAATTCTTTTTCTTTATCTGTCAAATGGTCTATCCATCGTTGCAAATCATTAGCAGTTATAAACTCAACTGTGTTCATCTCCCAAACCCCCATTCCATTGACCTTTATAATAAGCACATTTTAGTTTTGGATAGGGTATTTTATCTTTTCGTGAACAATATATTACATCACAAATATACCCCTCAACATATATACAATTATAACATAAATAACTCAAAAAAATCCCCACCTAAACTTTTTCTACAATATTACATTTTTCTCGTTTCTCCAACATTTTTTTACTGGTTTCATAAATATTCTTAACCTGTTCCCATTGCCATTCCACTAACTGCTCATACGCTTTACCACCTAATCCTATATCTTCTAATTCATCAATACAATTCCAAAGATGTGCGTACATTAAACAATACTCTTCAAGGTTCTCACAATCCCCCATCTTTTATTCCCACCTTTATCTCATACTCTTTAACAATAATATCATTAAACAAAATATATCTCTTATTATACTCCCCATCAACAACTCCCACTTTATAATATTTAATAATACTATTAATCGATGAAGGAGCAGATATAATATTCTCAAAATATTTTTCAATCTCTTTATAAAAATCAATCAGTATCTCATCAATCAACTCACCAAGATATATTATAAAAAAACCTCCTCTCCCTATTATATACATTATCACTATCAACTAATTCATATAATTGATTATAAATTTCTTTTAAATCAGTATAATACTCATCACTCCACATATCCACCCCCTTATTATAACTTGGGATTGAATATATCACAGGGAAATAATGATATGCAAGTAAATCTCTTTTCCAACCCACCAATTCATTTAAAACCTTTGCAAGTGCAAGTATTATATCCCAAATATCCTCACCGTATATCTCTACAAAATGCCTATTTTCACCATAAACCTCTTTCAAATTTCTCACATGAACATCTTTTCTATAAAACCAATTCATCAATAACATTCCTTTATTCTCATCAAAAGTCAAACATTCAATAATTTGATGAGGTTTATCTAATTCAACATCATGATTCAACTCTTCATACAAATTAAATTGAAGCACCATAACCATAACCTCCTATTAATATACTTTAATATCATTATCATCAAGTATACTTTCTGCACTATCTTTAATTTTAACAATCAAATCATCTAAATAATCCACAACCATATCCATTAATACTTCATTTGTTATACAATACTCTACATCTAACAATTGATATGCTATACCCATTCCTACTTCCGCAGGTTGCAAAATATGATATTGGCAATCAATAGTATTATACTCAAAATCCTCTTCCAACTCCACATACGATGAATCATTATTTTTAATATTAATATATACCATTTAACTACCACCCAATTTTTTGGTTCTAACCAAATCCACTAACTCCTCCAACACTTCACCACAAGGGTCATCACCATATCTCGTATACAAATCTTCCACAGCCTGCTCCAATAAATCCAAATCACTTAATATACTTCTTAACTTCTGCTCTTGTTTATTTAATAAAAAACAAATATTTTCCGCCCAATCATCATACTGTATCTCATAACCCTCACTAACAATATGTCTTACATCGTAACATAATCCTGAACGATTATCCTTAATAAAAAATCTTGTACTCAAATGGTCGCTCACAATCTCCAACTTCTCAACACTAAATCTATCCATTCCAATAACCACCTATTTCTTACCCTCCCAAGCACTACAATAATCATACTTATAAAAAGACCTCTCTTTAACTTCACACCAAATATCCTTACCACCAAATCTTAAACTTGAATCATCGCAATGTGCACAGGTATTACAATACTTCTCAATAGTATTATCCTTAACACCACAAATCTCCAACTTCTTTTTCAAAGAATTAATCTGCTCTCTCTGATTATTCAATCTCTCATTCTGACTATTCAACAAACCACATATAACTCGTGCATCATCTTGTGCGGGAGTATAATATTGATATCCTGTTACGACATCAATCAGCACATAATGATGATTATTCTCTAAATCAACTACAAATCTTTCATACATAATTTTACACCTCAAAAAAAATTTTTAAAGAATTCTTTGGGCTCCGTAAAAGACACGAACTAACACCACAAAAAAAGTTCAAATGTATAATATCGTGTTTTAATCCGTTTTATATAGAAAATGACTTTGAAATGAAACAATAAAAAAATAGGGGGAATATTATACATTATCACTTTATAAACCATCACCATTTTTTTATCTTTTACATCATCGCCCAATTAATACTTTAACCCCAAAGGATTATATCCTTATATGTTCCAACATCAAACACCATACTCACATATGGAGTTTCTGCATAATGGTGTTCATGCCAACTTTCTTTTGGGAATCCTAACTCTTTTGCGAGTTCACCTATTTCAAAAGCAGTGTCAAAATCTTCGGAATCAACTCTTATAAGTTCAGTTCCTTTTTCCTGTCGTGATTCCCAAATGCGGGCACTTTTTTCACAATCAATATATTGTTTAAATATCATACCTTTATTTACACTCATTTAAACCACCCATCTTATTCCATCATTAATCTAATTTCACAGTCTGGTAATACACTTAAAATTCTTAATTCCACATCTTTTGAGATTAATGGAATTAAACCAATTTCTTCTGTGTCTAATTTACTTACTAATGTGTCTAACCTATCTTCTAATTCTCTATCAACTTCTGGCATTTCGCTATCGCCACAAAGTTGAATGCTTAATACAAAAATATCTTCATCTAATTCATCACAGATTTCATCTGCGGTTCTACAATCAATTCCAAGTTCGTTTGCCATTATTTCAATTTTATCGTATAAATCCATATTAGTCATCTCCATATAATTTTTTAGAAGTTCTCTGTACTTCTCTAATTATATATTAGGCGTTCATAGTATATAAAGTTTTCGATTTAATCCTACAATGTATAATACTCCTCTGCAAGTATCAACCACTCTTAACATCAACCACCAACCAACAATCTGGGAAAGTTTTAATAACTGCAATATCCCTCTTCTTTGGCGCCATAGTCATACTAACCTTATCAGACTTTTTAACCCAATACTCTCTACCACTTCTTGAAACTACTTTCAAAAAACTTTTACCCACTTCCATTATAGGTTGGTAAATAGTATCCACACTATCATCATAAATAGTTTCCTTAATCTTCATACCCTTATATCTTTTATACCGTACTTTCCTACCCATCATCATCACCCTTTAAAAAAATAAATTAAATATGTGGGTGGTTATACCATAACCCACTTTCAGTACCTAATGAAAATAAAAATACCAAAATAAAAAACAAACTTAATATTAATACCATCATCAAAAGCACTTTTATTTCACCATTATCCATAATAATCCCCCTTTGTTTCTTGTGCAATCTTACAGGTTGTTTTTTAGGATTATCTTCAAATCCTAAAAACTGCATTAATAATACTATTAAAATTCTTATCATTTACATATCCCCCTTAATATTCCAAACTGGCTCATCATAAAATAAATTTACATCGATTAAAGATTCACCATCATATACTTCTTTAATTAAAAGTCCAAATACATCAAAACAAATAACTTGGTACTCTTCAACATTCCCATCTTCATTTGTTCTTGAAAAATGAAATTTACTAAATGTGGTATCATTCTGCTCTTCAATCCTTTTTACTTCACTTAACAACTGTCTGACATATTCCCTTTTCTCAAAAGGAAATTTACATTTTGTGTCAATTATATCCATATAATGTTCTATTATAAATTTCATATTAGTCATCTCCCTTTATAAAAAAAATCCAGAAGAATTAAAATTCTTCTGGGTGGTTTTTAACATAATCTTCAAACATTTCGTCCATTTCTTCATCGGTTGGGATTCCGTATTCTCCTGCTTCCATCATTTCTGCGTGGATTTCTTCCATTGCTTTAAGTTCGTAGTGGTTCATAATAATCATCTCCTAATTTGGTAGTGAAGTTCTCTTCACTCTCTATTACTATATTAGGAGATAATAGTATATAAATGTTTCGATTATAACCTACCTCATATTAATAAATAAGCACTCTCAACAACCATCTCCCACACCCCCCTGTCTGTACCACAACTATCTTTAACATAATAATTAACAAGTATCTCATCATCAATATACTCATCAATCCAATCAATCAACAACTCACAATCATACAACTCAAAAAAATAAACCAACTTATCATCACTCAACAAATTAAGTTCCTTTTCCATTTCAACAAAATCGCCCAACGCTTCGGCAGATTCATTAGGATAATTACACAATAAAAATTGTAATATCTCCCAATCTTGCTTTACATTTAATACATTATCCATATCTTTAAGTTCAATCCTCTTCATTTACATCACCCTTTCATACTCAACAACTATATCATCATCTGCGTGTTTTTTAAATAATTCAAATATCAATTTAAATAAATCCTCATACTCCAAATCTAAATTAATCACACCTAATTTTTCCATAAATTCTGCATTACAAAAAGTTATTTGACCAAAACTTTCAGGGTTGCTATTAGTAACACCATACCAATCAAAAAATATAATCATTTAATCACCTCTCCTGTTGATATTTTCTCAAATTAAAATATGTTTTTTTATGAGTGGTAATTCCTACTTTTACTTCCCCATACTTATTTAAATTGTGTATTCTCCCATTCATATCAGTTGCAAATACATTATTATTATCTTTAAAAATAATAGGGTCATAAATAGTATTCCTATCCCCTATTTGAAATACTTGAATAACCACTTCATCTTCGGGGTTTTTCAAAATGTTAATTGCATTAATTATCTGTGTTGTAATTACTTCATATAAATCCATTCTTAATCACCTTAAATTATACTTACTCCATAATCATATATAAACTTTAACATATTTTATTAAATAAAAAATAAAGCATACCCCAATAAAAGGGGTATGCTCTACACACACCATTTTTTAAAAAAAGAGAGAGAAGACCATTCCCTCACTATACACTCTTACCAAAAAAACTAAATCACCTCAATCTCATTTCCACCAACATGAGAATAATAATTCACATCAACATAATCAGTATATGGGTCGCTATTATCAAAATTAAATTCATTTACAATTTCAACAATTCTCTCATACACTTCATCTTTAAGTGCAACATAATCCCTGCGGTCAAATCTATATTTAAGATTTTCATAAATTGCTGGGTTAGTCATTTTATATCTACTATGACTTTCCTCAAATTCATCAACAGTCATAAACATCTCAGGGGTTGCTTTTTTAACATCTACTGTTAAAGCATTATATCCTCTACATCTTACACTAAATTTTGCGTTTTTGCCAAATTCTGCTTTTAAATTTTTTCTAATTTCTTTTGCGATTTCTTTCAAAGGCATATTCCTTAATTCAGTTTGTGTCCTGTTCATACTTAATCATCTCCTATAATTTGAAGCACTTTTTGTACTTCTCTATACATATATTAGTCTATAATAATATATAAAGTTTTCTATTTAAACCTAATATACTCCACCACATAATCTGCACGGTTTACGCACAACTTATCCGACCACACCAAGATAAACTACGGCAAAAACCACGCCAAATCACGCTTTCCCACATCTAACCATTATAGGCAAGTTGGGCAAGTTATAACTTGCGCAAGTTACTGTGTTCTGCAAGAGTAAAAAATGAAAAAAAAGAATCTATAATCATTCATATAATCTACATCTCATATAATTAATATAATCCTTATCACCAATATCCATTATTTTAAAATGACTTCTATACCCAAACTCTGGTTTTCCACATTTAAATTTATAAGATACTTCCACCTTATCAGGATAAGGGTAGTAATATTTTTTCTCCCATATATACAAATACCACAAATTACGAAACTCTTGAAGTTCCACCCACTTGCCTAAGTGTATCTGTTTTTTCCTATTCTTTATAATTATATCTTCTCTATCTTTTTCCCATGAATTAATATAAAACAAATTAACATTCTCAACTATTTTGCCCTCTGGTTTCCAAGTATCTATCTTAACATTTATTGAACCATCTTCATTTATCTTTATTATTTCCCCATAAATTGAAGTTGAATATGCGCACCATTTGGGAGCATCACCCCATCTACTTTTACAATCATCTAAACTACTCATCATCATAATAACCCCCCTCATATTTACACTCATCACTATCTAAACAAAAACCACAACCCTCATAACAATCCCTATCTGCGTATAAACATAAATACTGTTCATATACATCTTTGCCACAAACCTCACAATTCTGACACACCACACTTATTACCCCCTATATAAAAAAAATAATATTAGCAGTATTTTGAAACTGCTTTTCTAAATAAATGTGCAATACATTTTGGGGCTGTACCCCGATGCCATAATCCCACATCTTTTAGCATTTCCCCATCTTCAAAAGTTACATCAAAACGAGAACCACAAAATCCACCCTCACCATTAGTAAAGTGGTAAACTTGTCCTCTACTATCAATAAAATGAGTTGCTTTTCGTTGAACAACTTCTGCCCAAAACTCTTCGGTAAAACACCTTTCAGGGGCACTTCCAATTCCAATAGAAGAATTTCTTGATGGTTTTTTAACACCTTTACAATCACCACATTCTAAACAAGTGGTCATTTCCCCATCTCCTGCTGTTACATTACTAACATATTCACCCCAATTTGCGTATAAATTTAAAGTGTAAACTTTTGATTTAAAATGTTTCACTTCCATTATTGCAAAAGGGTAATCTTCTTTCACAAGTTCAAGAAATGCTAATGCTTCATCACGGGTTTCAATTTCAACTTCATAAATTCCTTCAACTTCATTTATTACTTTTAATAATTTCATATTAATCATCTCCATAAAAAAAATAATATTTTAGAAATTTTAAATTTCTAAAATTAAATCATTTACAACTGTTAAACAGTCTGCAACATCTACACCTGTTTCTCTCAAATTAAGAAGTTCCTCTTTAAGTTTTAATGCTAATTTTAATTGGGTTAATGATTTTGCGTCATTAACTTCAACATTAACATTAGTAGTTGGAATTTTAGCAGTTGGAACACCAACTAAAACTGGCACACCAATTGCTTCTTCATCATCATCATCAGTTACAACTGCACAAACTCTTTCAACTTCAATTCCAACACCAATCATACCACCAACAATATGACCATCACTGTCTGCGACACCTTTAACTTCACCAACTGTTACTTCTGGCATTTCAGAAACTTCAACAAGTTGAACACCATCTTGCGGGGTTTCTACAACAATTGCAATATTTTCATCTTGAAGTTCATCTTGAACTTCCATGATGTGTTTGCAGATTGCACCTCTGTATTTATGGTGTTCACAAGTACAATTCCAAGTTCCATCAGCAGTTAAGGTAACTGTGTGGTTCATAGGTCTACTGTGGCTGTGTACATCTTTTTTTAATACAATTGCGTCATTCATAATAATCATCTCCTATAATTTGAAGTACTTCTTTGTACTTCTCTATTAATATATTAGATTATAGTAGTATATAAAGTTTTCGATTATACACTACATAATCTTAACAAATAATCCTAATTATTTCCTCCTTTAATAAATAAACTTTTCATCATTTTACCCGCTTGACCTGCTCTTCTACTTCTTATAAAAGAAATAGACATATCATTAATCGCACGGAATCCATCAACTTTGTAAGTGTTTTTACAACCACAACTTGCAAAACCTTTACAACCAATAAACTTGCCGTTTTTACCACTTCTAATAACAAGTTCACTACCACATTTTGGGCAAATTCCAACAGGAGTTCCAATGCTTAAACCTGGGATTTCAGAAATTAAATCGCCTTTTTTTAATTCAACTGTTCTATTTCCGCTTCTTAAAGTAATAATGTTCATATTAGTCATCTCCTATAATTTTTTAGTGGTTATCTCCACTCTCTATTACTATATTAGGAGAACATAGTATATAAAGTTTTCGATTTAAATCTATAATAATTATCCAAATAATCTAACAAAAATACAAAACCACCCCAAAACTAACTAAAACAAAAACAGCCAACGCCAAATTGGGCAAAACCAAATCCGCCCCACATAGTTCATTATAGGCAAGTGGGCGACGATACAAACTAAGGCACAAAAAAAAATAAAAAAATTTATGGTAATGAGATAATAACATTTTCCATGTTATCTGCACCATCACCATCTTCAACTACAACATCAAATTTTCTTTCAACTTTTCTAACAATAGCAAATAATTCTTCTACCATAAAATCTTCATTAGATTCGTATCCATCATCAAAGAAGAAAACACGAACATCAAGTTTATTTTCATCTTCATCATCAATTTCTGCTTTCACATCAAAACTGTTATCTTCAATAAACTGTGCGATTTCTTCAAGTGAAACTTTTAATTTAATTTCGGTTAATGCTTTTTTGTTAATTGTGGTTAATGGGCAGTTGTTTCCAACTCCTACTAAAATGTTTCTTCTAAATAAGGTGTCAAAGTTTTTGTTGATTTTATCATCAAGACTGTCAAAGCCTTCAAGTTTTTCACCTGTTAATTCGCAAATGTAACTGAATCCAGTATCATTACAATGTGGGCAACCAAAGCAACCTGTGTGAGTTCTACCATTTTTATCCATTACAGTTTTTTCAATTCCAAAGACCATTTCAATGTTGTTGTTCATATTTGTCATCTCCTAATTCAGTACAATTCTTTGTACTTCTCTATTAATATATTAGAAGGACATAGTATATAAAGGTTTCGATTTAAACCTACAAACCATTATCAAAAAAGTAACCCTCCTCACACCATAACTTGCATTAAACCACAACTAACCACAATAAAAACAGCAAAAACCCACAACACCAAATCAGGTCAAGCCAGAACCCTAAATAATCAATCAGCCCAAGAAAAGCAAGTTGGCGAAGAAGCAAACTTTTACGCACAACTTATACAATGCGCCAGACTCAAACTATGGGCAGGTTTGGGTGTTTTAACATTAGATTGTATTAGTTACTGTTTTTTTGGTTCTGCAAGAGTAAATCATTCTAATAATAATAATAATAATAATAATAATAATAATAATAATAATAAAAAAAAAAAATAAAAAAAAGTTATACTATAATGTTATACAAAAATACAAAACACTATAATACAAAAATGTTATACTGTAATGTTATACTGTTATACATTCCCACATACAAAACACTCGCTAAAATGTATTACTCACAAGTATAACATTCCTATGATAATCAACCAACCCCTCAACATAATCATCAAAACTACAATTCGGAATCATACTCACTTCCTCCACAATCAACTGTTGAATATATGACCCCTGCAAAAATGATTCAAAATCCTGATTCGTATTATCATAATTAAACTTACTAATCATCTTCTTATAACTATCCACACGAAGTTTACTTAAATTATCAATTTGAAGATTATCCTTTTCCTTTTGAAGTTCCTCCAACCTCATCTCCTTAACTATCAAATCCATCTTCAAATCTTCAATCTCTTTATTCAAAAAAAACTCCTCAACACACAACGCTTCAAAACGATTAGTAACCACACTATTAAAATACTCAACTGCCTGCCTTGTGTTATAACCACTTCGTTTCAACTTCTCTTTTTCACTAATATGAATCCTTGCTGAAATAGTAGACTCTTTATTAAATCCCATACTTTAATCCCCATCACAATCCTCATCTTCTAATAATTCTCTTGTTCTCTTCAAATCCATTCTATCATGTTTGGCAAGGTTACATTCATGACACAACACTTGAAGATTATCCATATCACTTGTTCCACCTTTACTAAAAGGTATAATATGGTCAATATGTAACTTAATTCCATCTTCAACTGTCCTACCACACATTTGACAACGATACCCATCTCTCTCAAAAACATCTAACCTTGTTTTCCCCGAAATGGTTCTAACAACTTCTGCCTTTTCATCTTTTTCATCACCAAACGAATTATATATATTATTTTTCAATCCAATAATATACTGATTTGTAGACACTCTATCAAAAAAATTATTAGTATTATTAATTAAAGACAATTTCTTATCTAAAAAATCATATTCAGAATTTAATTTAGCCAATTCAATTTCAGCCTCATCTTTCAATTGCTCCAAATGTTGCAATCTGCATTTCAAAAAATCAGTAGGGTTTTCCAATAAAGCAAAAAATTCCAACGCTTCTGCGGGTCTTATATTCTCCTTATTCTCATAAAACTCTTTAACCCACTCTTGCACCCTAATTGTCATAACTGCATTTTTTTTCATAGAATAATCATACCTCGATAAAATAATTAATACTTATTTCTATAATTAATCTTATATAAAATTTTATACAAAAAAACAAGTTATATTCCACAAATATATATCATATGAGTATATGAAAAAGAATAAATCTCACTCAAAGAGGATTTATGATAATAAAAGATATATCAAGGATAATTATAAAATTTAAACTCAAAGGAAAAATAAATACAATTCATTTTCTTTTAATTTCCTCTTTCACTCCTAATCTATTCTTTTCACACACTATATGTATATAACAACAGGAGTAAATTAAATCAGTAAAACAAAACCATTTTAATTTACACATTATATTATATACTTACCAGTATATAAATTTAATTCTTAATAATTTTTAAATCATTAACATACTTATAATTTCCGGGTTTTAACTCATGTAGGTCTTTGTTTAAAATGTTAATATCTAAATTTGATAACTCTTCAAACAATTCCTTATTATCCCCTAAATAATTTATAACTCCTGTATTATAATCATATTCAATTACTATACTCTTCTTATCATTACATATTGTAAACAAATCACAAGTATCAAATTTTCTATCTGCGTATACATTTAAATCTGTGAACTCATGGAATATTTTATCCACATTATCACATGGAAATCTTAATTTCATTAAAGTTTTGTAATCTATATTATCTTTTGTAGACTGTATGTTTTTGTTTCTATACAATTCATTCACAGTTTTAATATCTGCACCGTCCATAAACAAATGTTGTCCTCTTAAATTCTTAAAGTCCCTATTAACTAAACTCGGACAATGTTTAACAAACACATTTTTATTTAACTCTCTAATCATATTAGTTAAATACACATTCAACTTTTTACTATATAAATTAATATCCCTTGATGTAACATCATAATTTTTATCTTCTTTTATAAAAATATAATCCATATCCTCTAACTCTTTACTACTAATATACTCCACCAAATCCTCTTTAATATCTGGGTGAAGCATAAAACTAATACTTTCAGTAGGCAACATAAAATCTAACGCATTATGTTTCAAATCCACATCTCTTTTGCGAAGTTTCAAAACTTCCCCAATATTCCTACCATAAATATAAGTTATTTTAAAAATTAACCCATACTTCTGATTATCACTACTAATATACCTCAACAATTCATTCAACATCTCTTTACTAACCTTAATCATTTTTCAATCCCTCCAAAATATCAATAATAAACTTAACATTGCAAGTATACAAAACACATACCAATCTATTAACATTTATCTTTTAAAACTCCTAATCTTATCTGCTAAATCCCTATCATACTCCACTTTTTTACCAATTGCACCTGCTGAACCTTTAACATACACATTATTCAAATTCCAATTATCACCCTCTCGGGCATTCTGTCTAACATACCAAATATAATCATCTGATATTACAAACCATTCCCCACCACCATACATATTTTTAGGGTTAATCGGATTATCTATAACTTCCCCATCTAATTCAAACTTACCATCAACAATTTGTGGAGTATCAACAATACTAAACACTTCCAAAATACTTGAAAGATTATCTTTTAACTGCATTACTTCTTGTTGCTTTTGTTCTTGTTCCTGCTCTTGTTTCTCTTTAATATAGTTCACTCTCAATTCTGGTTTAATATCTAATCGTTCTTCCACTTCTTCTGGATTGCTTGTAACCCACCCAACATATTGTGGTTCAAAAAATCCCATATCCACCATATCGGGTTTCAATTTCATAAATAAATCAGAAACTTTAATCCAATCTTCATAAGGTAAAGTATAACTTAATTTATATAACTCTTGCATTGTTACAAAATCTATCCCAAAATATTTTAAATGAATATTACTCAATTCACTATTCTCATAATCCTCAAAACTATAAACACTTTCAGATTTACGACCACATTCTGGGCAAACTACTTCCCCATCTTCAAAAATAAATGGTGTTGCAGTATCTTGTGTGTTACCCGAACAGTTACACAAAATCGGTTTTCCCATTCTATATAATTTTTTATCCTTAACCTCTGCAAGTATTTCCACTACTTTATCATCATTAGTTCTTAATTTAAATTTTATTTCGTTTTCTTTCATTCAATTTATCTCCCCTTTTATGGTATTCTATTTATAAAATAATCTTTATTCTCTTCAAAATATTTCCACGCATTATTATGTATAAAATTATTATTAGTATTCTCTAATGTAAATAATAATACTTTATACATTATTCTACTTATTATTACTTCTTTATCTTCCTCTTCGTTCATCAGTTTTCTTATCTCCATTTCAAGATTATCTACTGATTGATTTGTTGTTGTTTGGTTAAACATAATTCTTTTACTCCTATTATTCTATAATTATATATATGTTTGCATTACTATATAAATTTTATTATTTAATTCTATAATAAAAAATAGCAAATAATCACCTAATCCGCCCATCATTACAAACAATATTCACCAACTTATATATCCCAATATAATCCTGTTTCAATTTACTCTCCACACCATCACACACAACATCACCCCTAAAACTATCCACATTAATCCTATAATCCTCACACACAAAACAACCCCACTCTAACATATCCTCTGCAAGACTCAAAATCTCACTCAAAGACTCTCTACTAATAATATAAGTATCCTTACCCAATACTAACAACCCCTACTATAAATCCTATTATAATACTCATTCATTCTCCTTTTACTATACACCCTAATACCATAATAATCATAACTCCCATCAGGATATATAATCTTACCATTAACCTTATACCACCCACCTTTCAAATCATGAATAGCACCTGACTTATATACAGTAACCTCAACATCATCATCTAAATCCAAAATATAATCAATATCCACATCTAACACTCGGGGCTGTCTGCACACACTAATCACCTATTCATTCAAATCATTCAACCAATACAATATTGTTGAAGCACCATACTTATTAACAGAAGCATAATAACCTCTATCTTTATCTCTAATTGCCAATTCACCCTCTTCTGTCCTAATCAATTCAAATCTTTTATACATCATCACATCTCCTACAACCTGCTTTAATTAACTCTTCTTTTGTCAAACCCTCTGCACCATTCCAAGTACATTTATATCCATCTTCAAAATGGTACAAATTCTCACCAAATAAAATCTCTTTATCCAACACATATATTGGATAATCCATTAAATTTTCACAATCATCACACTTCATACTCAACCAATCCCCCCTAACAATCATTCAACCATTTTTCAAACCGCACACCCATTGCTTCCTTAACACTATCTTCTGCCCATGTTCCTCTCATACTTTCAACAATATCATTTAAAGTATCTGCATTTGCAATACCCTTAATTACTGTTAAAGTATCTACTGCATAAATTACAGCAATAAACCTACCATTTACCTTTAATAAAGGTTGCCCACCTAATTTAGTACTATCAATTGTTTCATCAACTTCTAAAACAACATTCTTATTTTCAATTTCCTTTTCAATAATAATCATATTCAATCAACCCCCATATTTAGTCATTTAAATAATCTGCGTATTTTTCAAGCACTTCCTCTGATATACAATCCCTATGGTTATCCACCCAATCTTCAAACCACTTCATATCTGTGGTGGTTAATCTAAACATTGAGAATTTCGGGATATCTTCTGATGCTAATCTAAATAAAATAAAATGAATACCATCATATTCTCCAACCATTTCAAGTTCATCTTCATATTTCACATGAAAACCTAACTCCTCTTCAAAATAACTTTCCAACTCCTGCGGGGAAGCATCACCTAAAACTGTTCCAATCCAAGCAACTAATTGTACAAATTCCATTCTTACACCTCCAAATCGTATAATCCACCATCAAAACAACAATTTTTAATGTCATTCAATGATTTTAAATAACCCCTCATAAAACGGGTATCCCATTCTCCTTTTTCCTCTTCTTTTCCTATGGACTCTTCAAGACCATCAATCATTAAATCTAACCAAAGTTTAAAATTCTCTACATTATGTTCATTTACCATATAATATCCCTCCTAAAAAAAAAGAATATTACCCAATACATTCGTATAAAGCGAATGTACCATCGATATGTTTAAAACCGAATGGGTAAGTATCCATATCATTCATTTCCACTTTAACAAAATTCTTTAAATCTTTAATAGTAGTAATTTTGTTAAAGTAATCTGGGATTTGTTCCCCGTATTCTCTTGCGTAAATTCTTGGAATTGCTCTTTTGAGATAATCAATCTCCTCTTTGTAAAACCAAGTTACTACTGCGTTGTAATATCCTGTGTGTCCTTTAATTCTAATAAACATTTTTTATCATCTCCTTAAATCATTAATAATATCAACATACCAATCACTAAATTCAAACCTTAATGTATCTATCAATTCAGTTAAATCACATCTGCGGTCAATTACAAGTATATCACTAATCCCATAATCACCCATTCTACCATGGTAACTTAATATAATATGTTTGCCATGGTTGTAAAAGCGAATATCATTTAATTCTATACGAGAATTGCCATATTCATCAATATCTTCTGCCATATTTGGTATTAGTGAATGTTTAATTTCTTTCACTACATATTCAATGGTTTTTTCAGTTACATATTTTGCCCTGCGGTTTCTATATACTTCTTTATTTCTGGCGATTTCTTGTTCTCTTCTTTCATCAATCCAATGTGCCATATCAATCATCTCCAAATATTATTTAGAAGGGATTTTTATCCCTCTAAATCATATAAACCTCCATCAAAAAGGTGTCTTTTGCAGTATTTTAGTGCATCAAGATGACCTTTTAAGTAAGATACATCTTCATCTCCATATTTTGCAATTAACTCTTCATTGCTTTTGATTGTTCTGTCTAACCAGTTTCTAATTTCATTTACTTTAAATTCACTTACCATATTAATCATCTCCATATAATAAATAAAGAAGGATTTATGTGATTTAATCACATAATCCAATAGTTTCCCTCATTGCGTAGGTTCCCCATACACCATCATCGTAGTTATCTCTTATTTCATCAATGTAACTTTCAATGTCATCAAAAATTATTGGTAACATTGAGAATAAAACATCATAAACTCTGTCAATTTGGCAGATATCTTCGCTTTCGATGGTTAAGTCATTTAAGTCGTAAACATCATCAATTCTAATGTCTACTTCACCATCTCTTTCGTAAGCCCATTGTACTCGTTCTTCTACTAATCCTTTAACATATTGAAATACTGCGTTTTTATCCATTTGAATCATATCAGTCATCTCCATATAATTTTTTAGAAGTACTTTGTACTTCTCTATTACTATATTAGGTTAAAGTAGTATATAAAGGTTTCGATTATAACCTACAAAATTTAAGAAAAAAAGAGGAAAAAAAATCAAAACCACCCCAAAACTAATCAAAACTAAAACAAAAACAGTTAAACCACCAGAACAAAACAAAACCCAAGCAAGACACCACAACACCCAATCAGCCCAACATAGAGCAAGATGGGCAGAATGGCAACTTGGGAAATCAACATTTCGCAAAAAAATAAAAAAAGAATTAATATGCTAATCCCCATTCCATAAAACGAGAAGTCATATAATACACATCAACATCACCATAAGTCTGCCTCATCTCAATTAACTCTTGAAGATTCAAATCATTAATAATCTTCATAGCAACATCAATCAACTTCTGACCTCTACCTTTAATAGATTCATGTGCGTTACTTCCCGCCCATTCTCTTATATAAGCACTTGACTCATTGTTAATTATTCCACAAGCAGAAGCCACCATATATGAAATTGCTTCTGCCTCTAATTCTTTAACATCTTTTGTTAATGTTTTCCTATCTTCACCAAAATGAAGATAATAATGCCCCATCTCGTGGAACAAAACACAAATTTTTCGGGTGTCTGATATATGTTTGGAAACCCATATTTCTTTTCCATCTGTGTACCCTCTGGTTAATTCTTTATCACTTTCATTAACCTTTATGTTTTCCACTCTTGATACTATCTCATTAAAATAGAAATTAAAATTATTAGTAGTATAATCTCTTTCAAGTGGTTCTCCATCTGTCTGACTAATATCAAACACTGGCACTCTACTAAACCACATTTTTTTTTCAACTACTTCTCCTGTTTCCTCATCAATAATTTCCTTAAACCTTGGTGCTAATACATATATCGCTTTCTCACCTTTTCTAACTTGCCTTCCTTTTTTCTGCCATAATTTATATGATGCTAAAAGGTCTACACCCTCTTTGCCTCTCTCCCACATTTGATAATATGCTAATATTAAATTCCCTAAACTATAATTATGAAAGTCTTTCATAACCTGCATATAATTTCCCATAATCATATCCATCTTATCTGTGGATAATATAAATTCATCTATTAATCTTTTTTGTGCTTTTCTTAATTCTTTTGCTGTGTTCATTTAAATCCCTCTTGGTTCGTATTGTAATAAATCGTTTAACTCCTCTAATTCTAAAAGTGGAAAACTGTAATCAAAATCATCTACTGGTTCATTTTCCAATAATAAATCTAATCTGTCTGACTCATCGTATATAATTGGATATTCTGGTACATTTAGTGTGTACATTGAGTTATTTGCAATCCCTTGTAACATAATAATCATCTCCTCCATAATCACATTTAAACTTTAACATTAAAAAATTATAAAAAAAATGTTATAAAGCGTATTCTGCTTTACAACAAGCAATGAATATCATTTCATCTTCAATTTCACTTAAAATTCTTTCGTTAAGTGAATCCAAATCAATAGTTGGAATAATACTTTCAACTTCGCTTAATTTAGATTCATCATCTACTGCGTCCATTAAGTATTCTTTTAAATCTTCGTGGTCAATTACATAGGTTGGTTCGCCCATATCAATACTACATTCAACAACAGATTTCATTACAAGATTTTCAATTTCAGTTCTGTTCATATTAGTCATCTCCTTTATTCGTTTGAAGTACTTCTTTGTACTTCTCTATTACTATATTAGGAGAACATAGTATTTAAATGTTTCGATTTAACTCTCCAATATCAACCAACATAATCTGCATAACTTACGCACAACTTAACCGACCGCGCCAAAGATAAACTAAAAAAAAAGAGGGGCAAACCACCAAAAAAAAGTGATTCACCCCACTCTTCATATATCAGGAGATAAAATTAGAACTCAAATAGAACAAAGCCCAGCAAGTAAAAAAAAGGAAAAACCTTTTTTTATATTCCTTGCTGAATCATTCTTTTATTTTTTAACAACATCATAAAAGCGTATTCTCTACACTTTCAATTAATATATATAATAACAACTCCTATTAATAATTAACTATCTTCAAATCAATATCATCATCACAATATATCGACAACCCCGCACAAGCCAACACCGCCTGTTTAACAATCTTCACATAATCCATACCCCTATGAAAATTAATATTAGTATACAACGAACCCAACGCAATTTCACACCCACTACCATCTACCTCAAAATCCTCAACACACTCAATAACCGAAAAATCATCATACACATGATAAATCTTATCCCTAAAAACAAACAACATACCCACGCCAGACTCTAATAAACCATTATTAAAAGACACTAACCGATTTTCAGATAAACAATCACCTAACTTTAAAAAAAACTGATTATACAAATAATAAATAAAATCTTCCTCATTATAATCCATAAACGGCAAGTCAAAACCATGTTTCAAATAATTAATAATCCAATAATGCCCACTCACCGCAACATACAACTTTTCAAATTTTATTATCTCACCATAACCATCAACAATAGGAATATTCAAATCAAATATCTTACTTCCATATTTCAAACTAATCTGACCTGATGTTCCCTGATTATCTGCTCCAATAATTATTCTCTTATTCACCCTATCCTTTAAAGCCACAACAACTGTCAATATAAAACCCCACTATAATATCGCATTTTTATATTGTTTAAGAATATTTTTCCCAATCACAGTTTTCTCATTCTCAATAAATATATCCAATGTACTCTCATACTCTTTCAATTTCTTATCCAAATTCTGACTTACAACCAATTGCTTTTTCAACAAATCCTCTTTATCATACAATCGTTTATGCAACCTCTTGTTTTCTGCGTCCATTTCATTCAATTTATCTTTAATTTGAATAATATTTAACAAACCATTTTCCTCATCAATAATACACCCAATATCTACCCTAAACCTTTCACTCATATAAACCCACTTCAAAAAAAATAGTTGCAATATTAAAAACTAAAAATCCTCCTCATACCCCAAATAAGATTCAATCTCAACCAACCATCTGCCCATTTCCATTATTACCAAACCACAACTCTCACTAAAAAATTCATCATGATGGTAATCATATACAACATCACACCTTTCAGCAGTACAATTCTCGCATTTTGGTGAGGATAACAAATTTCTTTGGAAATTGGTGTACTTGTTTTCAGTTTTCATATTACTCTCATTATACACTCTTACCAAAAAAATATTATATATAAAATTATCAATTTAATAAAAAAAGCATAATTATTTAAAAGACTGGTAAAAATCAACCATTATAAATAAAACATAAGGACAAGGGAATCGTGGAAAGTTAAATAATAATTAATTTTGCATTACCAGTCTTTTAACAAACAAACGGTAAAATATGCCACATTTTTAAATGTGGTCTAATATATATTATTACATTACTATTATACTTCTTTATTCCAAGAGAGCATTTGAAAAGTAATATAATATTAGAATGGGTGATAGGGTTAGGAGTAATATATTCCATTAAAAGCATTAAAATATAATTAAATTGATTGCAAATATTACTAAAAGTTTCAAAAATTTTCAATTGGAGAAAAGATTATTTTTTAACACCTCTAACCAAATACTATTTTCTTACTCCTATCCCTTAATATATATTTCATAATATATATAATCTTTTTATTCAATAATATATCCATAAGTTACAGTAATTCCTGCACCTAAATCCAAATACACTTCACAAATATTATCTGTGTCATTCACTCGTGAAAGGTATTCTAATATCTCCTCAAAAACACCAAAACTTTCTTTTTCCCCTTTTTTATAATCTTTTGGGTACTTTGTTTTTAAGTGTTTTTCCAAATCATATTTATCTAACAAGTCCAATTTTTTTAATTCACTTACATCAGTTATTTCTAATTTAATCATATTTATTCACCAATTATATATCTATCCATAATCCTATATAAATCTTTACAAAAAAATAGTAATATAAAAAAAAGAAGGATACACAATCACATAAAATCATATACCCCCTCTCTTTCACTTGGTGAAATCAATTCATGAATAAAAAAAACACCTTTGTATTGAATAAACTCAAATTCGACTTAGAAAGTTATTATCCACAAAAAAACATTATCCAGTTTTTCCCCAAATTCTTAAAATTAAAAAAAAGGAAAAGAGCAAAGCACTAACCCCTCCCCTTTTTCTTAATCCGAACAGAACACTAAAAAACCAAATAAATATCCTTTTTACTTGTGTTTTTAATCCTCCAATTTAAACGAAGGCAGATTTAAATAAAACCACAGTAAAAAACAAACCAAAAGAGATGATTAATTTTTTCATACAATTTTACTAAATCCAATTATACTATATATCCAAACTAATATATAAATATTATCTTTTATCCGACAACAACATATTCAACAACACCTTATCTCTACCTTTCGAATTAACCCTCATACACTCCAACTTCTTATACATATCTCTACCATCATTAAAATTATTCTTATTCAAACATTCCTTTATCAATTCTGCTTGCCTAATCTTATCATCACTCTTACTCATAATAAATCACCATTATAAAAATAAGAGGGAATCGCCACATAACATTACTGGAAAATTTTTTATTGGTTATATCTTTGTTGTGGGCAATTTTATGAAATTTGTAAATTCCTAAATCAAATAAATGGCAATCCCCCAATTTCATAAAAAAAAGTAGGTTTTTCGTGTTTCATAAAAACCTAACAAAAAAAACTAAACCTGTTTTTTTTACTCATGACTAATATGAAAGGATAGAATACCATTTAAAAATGATATTCTATGAACCACTATTCCCACATCGAATAATGGTTCGTACAATACCACCATTAAATCTTATGATATCTATCAATTTCTGTTAAAGCCAATGATGAACCATTATCCCAAGCGACATGAATCTGACCAATATCATCTACACTTATAATTGTACCCTCTGTGCCACTTGGCACACCTTGTGGGTCGTCCATAAAATCACAAACTATTCTCTCACCAGATTTATACATCTTTTTCATATACTCTACTTTTTCTCTACTCATAAACATATAATCACCTTATATTAAATATAATGTATTCTGACTAATTACTTTATAAATTTCTCCCATAAATTCATCAATCTCTTTATTACAAGTATCTTCTAATTCAAAAACTTCATCTAATTCTCCATTCACATACACACCACATAAAGCATTATACTTATGTTCGGGTGGGTAGTCTATTTTACTTACATTAACCTTTAAGTTATTCCCATCTTTATACTTACAAACAATATAATTAAGTATCTCTTCTTTCATAATCATCACTACCCATCTACCTCTTCAACATCAATAACATTAACTTCCCAATCTGGAACAGTCATCTTAAATAATCCCTCTTGAATTATCTTTTCTGCGTTTTCCATAAACACTTTCTTCTCATCTTCATCTGACCACCTATCAGATATTATATCTATTGTTGCTGTAAACCTTAACATATTCGCCATCTCCTAATATAATTTATTTTAAAATCTCATCATTATGGGTCGCCACTCCCATTCAAAGAAGTGTGGTTGATTTCGCCTCATATCCGGTATACTACACGCACATCAATAAGTGTTTTCACTCAAACAAAGGTAGATTAGTCCCTCTCGTTACTTACTTATATCACTTGGAACGATTTTCCCCCGAAGCCCCATCTGTCGGGCGGTCTTTATCAAACCAACCAATAAGTCAAATATTTTATCCAATATTTGTACAACAAATATCAAAATATTAAGTTAATTCGAAGTTGCAAATTCCCAATTAACCATTATCCAATTGAACAATTAAATTGTTAATTATGTATCTTGTAACAAGCGTGGAGTTCTCATTACTTTCCATCTCTTATATCTAAAAGGTCGCTAAACCCTAAATATAAAATGTAGTACTCATAATGATTTCAGAGTAGCCATCTCCCTCCATCTTAAATTACCACATAAACTAATATGCGAGTAATCATGTTGCCAGTCATACTCTTCCTGTGGCTAACAGTCATATTATCAACTTAACCTAACTGGATAGTTTATAATATTTTAACATTTGTTGTACAAATATTAAATAAAAATACTTACTATGATAACTCCACAACTTGTGTGGGTTACCTTAAAAAGTTGTCGGCATTCTTGGGTTTCTTTATTTATTTTATACTTCTCGTGTTATCCGTATGCACACTTTAACTTCTGCACCAACTTAATGGTACAAACACTCACCCTTTTGTGAGTCGAGAGGTTTGTGCCGTCCGACTGGAACTTTCCCCCTACGAGAAGTCTACTCTTTGAGAACACAACCACCATTCTGTAATTGCTTTCACCAAAGCGGGAACTTGGTTCTACGGGTTACACCAAGAAAAACAACTCACCGATAGCCCGTTCTTTTTGAACAGGTACCATTGCTTCCAAGTCCCATATGTGAGCATACTTCGCTCGGGAGTGCAATTATATTTAATAATTAGGAAATACTAATTATTATCTGTGTGAAGTAATTTGAAGTTGTCAATCGCATTTTGTTATTACATTCGCGGGGATATAATACAAATGCGGTCTTTTCTTGAAAACTTTCATATTAAAGGTTTCAATGCAACTTCAAACTTCCAAATTGGTTTTCAATTTCAACCCTCTGTCTTTGCAGACTGGAAACCAATTCGACATAAGAAGTTTGTCATTGAACTCTTTTAAACTTCAATAGAAGTTTTCAAGTGCAACTCATACTTCCCTACTACTATATTAGATTATAGTAGTATATAAAGTTTTCGATTTTAACTTACAAAATCGAAACATTTAAGCACAACTGCTTTCAGTTTCAAAATGTGCTTCCCAACAAAGCACACCGAACTAAAAGCACTTGAAATAAATTTCATTTGAGAAGTTCCGATACCAACTTCAAACTTCGGGATTGATTTTCAATTTCAACCCTCTAAATTAATAGACTGGAAATCAAACCCACATAAGAAGTTTCTGTATCGAACTCATCTCAAAGAATCCATCTCAACTGTACTTCTCTATTACTATATTAGGTTAAAGTAGTATATAAAGATTTCGATTTTAATCTATATTTTTTTAGGAAAATTCTCATCAAAAAACCGTAAACCACGCAAAACTGCGCCAGTATAAAACAAAAACAGTTAAACATCAAAGACAATAAAAAGAAAAAAAGGGCAAATGTAAATATAAATTAGCCCCAGTAAAACAATTATACGCAAGTATGCGACAATGCAAAACTATTAAAACAAAATTTATTCCACAAATTTAAACTCATCAATATACTCAATCAACTTCATAAACACCTTATTATTATCCACAGTTACATCAACACGAATATTACATTTTGCATTACTCCCCTGCAAATAAGGTATATTCTTATCAATTATTGCCGTATAAAAATTCTTATCAATTTGTTCACTCATTCAAAATCTCCTTGTCTTTTTTCATAATACTTACAATTAACTATGCGACCATATCCACAATAATAACAATACTCATCACTATTTCGGTAATATTTACAATCATAACATATTTTTTCAGTCATTTAAAATCTCCTCTAATTGTCTTTTAGTCAAAGCACCAGTATCCTCCATCGCTTCTTTTATTTCTCTTATTTGAAATTGTAATTTTTTTAATTCCCCTTTATAACCAATTATTGAAGCCCCCAATTCTTCAATTACTGCACGATGATTTTTATTTTTTCTTTTTCTTCTTTTATTTTGTCGCTTCAAATCATCATTCTGTTTTTGCAATTCGTTTAATCTTTCACAGAAAATTTGTATGTTCTCTATATCATCAACAAAGACATAAAAACAATTATATTGTTTATCCCTTATTTTAATATTTTTTTCAGATGTATCCATCACAAATCTTTTAGTCATTCCACATCACCATCATCTAATTTTAAAACAGTTAATTCTCGTGGTAATTTCCTTATGGGTTTTATTTGCCTCAATGCTTCCACTTCAACAGTTAAGAAAGCATTTTCTTTTTCTAATTTATTTATTTTTTCTAATGCTTCTCTTTCCCATTTTTCATATTGTTTATTGGTCGCATTTCGTTCTCTTTCGATTTTTCGTTCAAGATATTCAATTCTTGATTTCAACTTTTCATTTTCTTGATACACATTATCAAAAGTAGCATTCGCATTTTTATAAATTTTAACATCTAATAAAGCATCTTCAAGTTCTTTTTTTAACTGCTCATTCTCATCATTCAACCCATTCAACAATTCCACCATATCTCGAATATCATCATAATTATCTGCCCAATATGTCATTTCACCATTATCACAAATAATTATATCCGAAGTAGTTTCATCAATTGTAAATCGTTTCTCTGCCATACTAATCACCTAAAATTTTGACAATTCCATAATTTGCCTTCTAATATTTCATTTTCATTTTCTAATTCTTCAATTTCAGATTTTAACTGCTCATTCTCATCATTCAAACTATTCAACAAATTTGTTAATAGTTTTGCATTATGTCTGAAACCGAAATCAATTTCCTTATGAGTCTTAACATCACTAACCCACATCGTTTCGGCATCTTCACTTAAATGAAAATGAAATCGTTTTTCAGTCATTCTTTCTCTCCCCTCAATGATTGCTTGACATACTAATTCTTTCTGTAATTCTCTTTTATAATAATCCTTTTCTTGTTTTAACTGCTCATTCTCATTTTTGTATTTGTTTTTTACATCAGTTAATTCAGTAATTAACTGTTCATACTCTTGTATTTCTTTGTGTTGCTCATTCAACTTGTTACAAATCCTATCCCAACTTTTACCATCTGCCCACCTGAAATCTTGAATGTATTCATTTGTATTATAATCAAACTCTATAATATCACTTTCATCATCTATCGTAAATCGTTTTTCAGTCATTGAAATTACTCCATTTTTATGTACCCTGCCCTACTACATCTACCAATAATGCTTCTAACAATCCAGTCGCGAAATTCTCTCGGAATCCTATTTTCCACCAACACCCCATCAATAATACTATACAACTCTTCAAGACTTTGTTCACTCATTCAAAATCCTCCATTTAATCTTTTAAGAAATCCAATACAGTAATCATATTCATATATTGGAGCAGTACAATCAAAATTATCATTTAAATAAGAACAAAATCTCTTTTTACTTTTTCTTGCATTTAAAACACAAACTCGAACATTTTCAGTCATTCATAATCACCTATTGTTTTACATCATCAACTAATAAATCTACTAATCCACTCCAATCTCCCCTACCGATTAACAAGTAAATATTATCAAGTTCTTGCTTTAACCCCTTATTTTCTTCGTGTAATTCATTAATTAAATCAATAGTTTCATAGAAACTAATCCTTTCATCATTATCATAGACATCTAACTCTAAAACATAATGATTTGTATATTTTGTAGTGAATCGTTTTTCAGTCATATCCATCATCATATCTTCTTATTTAAATCTAAATTTTCATATCCTCTTCCAATACATTTTGACAATCTCATATATGCTATTCGTTCTTTATTATTCAATGAATATGTATCATCTTGTCTTGCAAAATTTAATACTATATTTGTACCAATGTAATCCAAAACAGTTTCAATATCTTCTTTTAAAAAATTATAATCAATTATTCGTTTCTCTGTCATTTTCTCAACCCACAATACTCACTCATTACATCTTCGTATCTTGCATAATGTAATGCTCGAATTTTAAAACCATTTTCTTCTAATATATCATATAATTCATTTGATTTATCTGCAATTTCCTTATCGGATTCAAAATCTAATTCTAAAAATATTTTACCACATTTTCGTTTCTCTGTCATTCTAACCACCTTTCAATTCATTATCCCATTTTTTCAATATTTTAAAACAACTCAAAGTTATTGCAATACAAATTACAGACCCAATAGCACAAGCAATCAAATATGCTAAAATATTAGTCATTCAACATCACCTTTCAATTCAAAATCATCACAAGTATAACCACTATAACTCACTTGTTTATTTCGCTTTGGACAGTAAAATCTTGTAAAATAAATACATTGCCCACAATAGTGTTTTTCAGTCATTCTTTCATCTCTTCTAATTTTTCTGTGAATGCTTGTTGTAATCTCATAATAGTGTTCTCTATAATTGCATATTCGTGAAAACTAATCTGTTGATTAGCGAACAGTTTAGAATAATTTATATACAATTTATTTGTTATTTCGTAAATTTCTTCCATTGTGAATTGTTTTTCAGTCATTTAAAATCTCCTCCAATTGTCTTTTTAGGTCTTTTAATGCTTCTGCACTTACAGTATCGACTTTTTCTATTTTCTCATCAATCAAATCAATTACCATTTTATAAATAATTTTCTGTAATTTTTTTTGTTCAAGAACTGTTTCGGAATTAACAAGCAAATCTTTTAAATCATTTTTCTTTTGTGTTAATTCTTGATTTGCTTGTTTTAACTGCTCATTCTCATCTGCTAATTCATTTAAATCTTTTTCCACTTTTTCAATAACATACCCAATACCTTGATGTACATTCCCAGTTGGGAAACTGTAATACAAACTGGTATCAGTCCATCGCTCCAATTTATATCGTTTTTCAGTCATTCTATCTCACCCTTTAACTCTTTTAAAACAGTAATTGCAAATGATATTTGCTTTAATCGATAACTATCTTCATTTATCAAATCTCCTTTCACCCTATAAAGAAATGCAATTTTATCATCAATCAAATTAATGACTCTATCGTTGCAGACATTATCATTTTTAGATAATAAGTTTTGAAAATCATCTATTTCAGATAATAATTGTTCTTCTCTTTCAGATAATTCATTCATAATATCTAAAACATTATCTATTGTAAAATCAAAGATTTTTCCAGTTTTATGGTCTTCAACACCATCTTTCGCAAATGCTATTCGTGGTTTAATATAAGTAAACCTCTCATTCATTAAAAAACACCTCGTATCCTCTTAATATCATAAATAATGCTATTAAAATCAAATAATCTACTTTGCTTCGTTCTGTCATTCCACATCACCATCTAATCCTTTTATTACTATATTATTCCACCATTCTACGAAATCATCAATTGGCATATCTTTATGTTGTTTCTGCATATAATTCGCTACATTATCCAACATTTTAATCAATCCTTGATTTTCTTTCAGTAAACCATCAAATGCTTTTTCAGATGAATTAATTTCTTTATTTAACATTTCAATTGTTTTATCTAACTCCCTTTGTAATTCTTGGATTGTTTCGTTTTGCTCATTCAGTAACTCAACAACATCATTTTCAGTTAATCGTTGATGTCTTTGATATTCAGTCATTTCCTTTTCATTATCGACAACAACATACAAATTCTCAACATAACAATAAACAGAAAAAGTTTCAAGTGTAAATCGTGGCACAGTCATTCTAAAAACTCCTTTCTTAATTCTCTTAACCTACCATAATCATTTTCGCAACCACTACACCATAATGCCTTTTGAAGTATTCTAATATCTAATAATAATAAATCATTATTTTTGGTATTCTGTTCAATTAACTGGGCTATTTTGGTTTTTAAAAATTGTATTTCTTCGTGTTGCTCATTCAACAAATCAACAACTGGTTCTAACTTCCCTCTAACGAATTTTGCATCTTCATAATCATTAAAATGTAAGTTTAATACTCGCCAGTTATCTTCATCATGGTTATTGAATATTTTAACTCCCTTGTCTTTTGGGTGTAATCGTAATGTAAATCGTTTATTTTCAGTCATTCAAAATCACCTCAATAATACAAATATTCTACCATCTTTTAATGAAATATAAGCATTTTCATCATTTCCATGTCCACAACAAGCATTGTCAATAAAATCACAATTACTTAATCCTTGTAGACAAAAATCACAATCTTCCACTCCATTAATATCTAATCGTGGTTTATCACATTTTTCACATATTTTTTTGTGAAAATAACCAATATTACCCTCTTTATCTTCCCACCGATTTGTTTTTTCGTTAAAAAATAAATCTCCACTTTTAGCAGTCATTCTTTCAACTCCTTATTCAACTAACTCCCTAAATTTTCCTTGCAGTTTAATTAAAATATTTTCTATTAATGCAAATTCAGTATAATTCATTTTATCGTTTTGAAAAAGAATAACATAATCTTTGAATACTTCTTCAATCGCATTACTAATCTCTTTTTCAGTAAATCGTTTTTCAGTCATATTCAAAATCTCTCCCAAATCGTTCTTTAAACTCTTTTTTCAATGACTCTATTTTGTCATCTCGCCTAACTGGATTATTAGCATAAGTTTCCATTATGTAATCAAATTCAGATTCAAACAATTCTTGTTTTAACTGCTCATTCTCATCTACAAAAGTATTTAATAAATCACAAAGTTCTTCTGCATCATTTTTAAAAGATAACACATACCCATTTTCAGTTATATACTTCTTGGTATCTTTTATTACTCTTTCATCTTGAATATAAAATCGTTTTGCAGTCATTCCCATCACCACTTACAACATTCCTCCAATTTGTTTTAGTTTATCTCCCATTATCTCGTTCTCATCACAAACTCTATCTAATTGTTTTTTTAAAAACTCGTTTCGTTGTTTTAACTGCTCATTCTCATTATATAATTCATTTAACAAATCAGATGCTTGGTGTGGAGTTAAAACTGCAAATGGGGATATTAATTTATCTTCAATGTACCAATCAGTAACACAACAAACAACACGAAATCGTTTTTGAGTCATTCTTCTAACTCCTTTTCAAAATCTTCACAATATTTTAAAGAAACTCTTGCACATTCGTAATGTCCTTTTCGACATCTTGAATTATAGTATCCTAATTCTGCTTCATCATTTTGTACCAAATAATGATGCTTACAAATATTACACACTCCCTCTTCATCATCACAGTATAATTGTGCTTTTAACTGTTCATTCTCATCATTCAACCCATTCAACAAAGTAACAAGTTCTAATACATAATCAAAAGTATCTCTTGTCTGCATATCGATTACTGTGCCACAATCATCAACAATAAATCGTTTGTTTTCAGTCATTCAAAATCACCTTTCGGAAATCTTTCAATATCAACATTCATATTTTCTGCAATAATATCAATAGTTTGATACAATACTTCATAAGTTCTTGCAACTATTGAATTATCTAAATTCCTTTGTCTTTGATTATAAGCATAATTATAATTTTGTTGTAATACTTCAACCAACTGCATTTTAAATTCCATAAAACTAATGCTCAATTGCTTTTCATCTTTTTTACAATCATATAATTCTTGTTTTAACTGCTCATTCTCTTCAAGCAATTCTTCATATTTTTCTTTTAGATGCAGTAATTCGTATTCTGCATCTTCTTTTTTTGTTGCTAAATCTTGATTTTCTTCGTAGAGAACATTCAAACAATCCACCAACTCTTCAACTTCTTTATTGTTTGATTGGCTCAATGCACTCCAATTACTTACTTCAAACAAAACTTTATCATTTTCAAGTATTCGACAACAATAAGTATCGTTTATTCTTTCAGTTTCCATTGTAAATCGTTTGTCTGTCATCATTATCATCTCTTACAATTTTTCTTTCGTATCGATATTCCCCACTACTATCTTTCCATTGAAAAATAACTTCCTTAAATCGTTTGTTTTCAGTCATTTACTCTTCAACTCCTTTTTAAATTGCTCCCAATCTTTTAAAGTCATTCTAATTGTACTGTTCTCTTCATCATAAGTAGTCTTTGTTACTGTTTCATCAAGAATATATTTCAATCTATTAACAATATTGTAAATAGGTTTTTCAGTCATTCTAAACTCCTCATACTTAACTTATCAAAAGTAAAAATCCATCTATTGCCATCACAACAAGTATACACGAAATCACAACCAAACTCATCACAAAAAGCAGACAATACTTTTAATGGGATTATATGTGGTACTTCACTATGATTTCTCATTGACACTCGAATATCTATTCCAAATGTATCTCCAAAAAACAAAACTCTAACTGGTATTCCTTGCTTCTCCATAAAGATAATTACATCGGTTTCAAATTGTCTTTTTGCAAATTTTAATTGTTCTTTTGCATCATTGAATTTGATAATCTCCTCTTTAAATTTAGTGTTCATTAATTCACCACCATCAACTGTTTATTTTTCGGTTCAAATTACTCATTTTTATAATTCGGACAATCTTCATCTTGCATAAAGTATTCGTTATCTTTACTGCACCATTCATCTCTCCAATCATCAATAAAATCAAATTGATAATAATCGCAATTATAACATTGTTTTTCAGTCATCTTGACCAACTCTCAATAGAATGTATTAATCTCTGATACTCATCTTCATCTTCCAATGACCAATTCCCACTCATTTTTTTAATTTGCAAAACTTTTAATTTCAAACTAAAATATTCAAACGGACTCATATTATCACCTTAAACTGTTTAGTTTTCACCTTAAAAACTCAATACTTTTCCAATTCCTTTTTAAATTGTTTCAGTAATTCAATATGGAATCCCATTGCACCGACATCTGCTCCAATACTTTCACCCCATTCAATTGCTTTTTCTCCTCTTTTAATTTTACCATTAAGTGAATTAAATACTATATCCTCAAATCCTTGTAATTCTTTTATTCTATTTGCTTGGTAATCTCCAATTTCCTTTAATTCAGTTAATGCTTTTCGAAATTCTTTGTTTTCTTTGTGTAACTCATTCAAGAGTTCCACAACATTCAAAGGATAAATAATTTCACCATTATCTTTAATTGCTTTGATTCTTTTAGTACCCTCATATAATTCAAGTGTAAATCGTTTGTTTTCGGTCATCTAAAACACCTTTTTCCACCAATCTTTTTTTCAACACTTCACAGTAATACCTCATTTGTGCAGTACAATCATCATAATAACTGCAATAACTACAATTCATAGTTAATCGTTTTACAGTCATTCAATCATCTCCTAAAAATTAAACTTCCAAAAAATCCTACAAATGATATTGCAATGAGATATAAACAAATTTTCATTATTTCAGTCATTCAAAATCACCATATTTTTCAAAATATCTATTAGTTGCTTTTAATTGATTTTGCCACTTCTCTTTATAACACTCTTTTTCTCTTTTAAGTAATTGGTTTTCCTCATATAATTCATTTAACAATATACACACATCTTCCGCACTACCCTTGTCCAACATTTGATGTGTCGTACCATCTCGGGCATCATATATATGAACCCCATTATCGTACTTTCTCTTTTCAACTACATTAACTTCAAATCGTTTCATCTCATATCAACAACCCATTCATCACAATTTTCACATTGTTTGAGTACTCCTTTTTTACGGCAAGCCACATATCCATCGATATTCTCTAAATAATCACAATAATAACAACCTCGACATTTACCCACCAAATTTAATTCTTTTGCTGTTTCCATTTCCATATTTAAACCACAAATATACATTACTCCCATTCTCTCACTCCACAGCAACCACAACATTCAACTTCAAAAATTATACAAAATCCTTTACTAAACCATTTGCAAATCATTTTAATTAAACCACCTATATTTAAACATTTATATAAATTTATATTAAAATATTTTCTTATATTCTAATACTACACTACATATCAAAGATATACAACCAAATATCACTAAAAACATACTCCACTCATATATCTTAAAATATATTCCCATAATCATTCCTACAATACCTAAAAAAAATAAGTTATAATTCAAAATAAAATACCTCCAAAAAAAATAAATTAGTTATGGTATTTATATATTAATATAAACACCATATGAGTATGATAAACCACATTCATCAATATCTGGGTAATTATCAATTGCAAAGGTTATTCCTTTATTTCTTAATGTTTCAGAGATTTCATCTAAAACAAAGAATTCATCTTCCCCTGTTCTGTGGTTGAAATCAACTGCACAATCAATTCCATTTTCATCAATATCATGTACATCTAAAAATACCTCATATCTTGCGATGTTGTCATTAATTTCATCTAATATAATGGATATATTATTATCTCGTGGGTCATTGTTTTCAAATACTAAATCATATTCGTAGTTCATATCAGTCATCTCCTATATTTTAAGTACTTCTTTGTACTTCTCTATTACTATATTAGGTCAAACCAGTATTTAAAGTTTTCGATTTAACTCTACAAATACAAAATCACCAAATGCAAGACAAACTAAACAACCACCGCAAAATAAAAAAATAAATTAAAGAAATGTTCAACACAAAAAAACAAAACCCCACTATTTCCAAAATCTGCGTTCAACATTTTAAAAAAAAAATAAAGAAATGTTCAATCTGCAAAGATTACAACATTCTCATCAACAACAATACCAAACTCTTTAAACACATTAGCAAAATCATTAAAAAACTCTAAAACAGATTTTTTAGATTTAAAAATAGACTTATCCAAATTCAAGTTCAATTCAGAATTCATAATAAATTCTAAAAATTCCCTATCATCTTTATCCTTAACATTAAGCATTCTCATAATAATCCTCCCCTTAAAAAAATAGATTAATATCCCTAAACCGCTTGGTTTTGTGGGATATTCATTCTCCTACGGTGGTCTAATTCATGAAAAGTGAAATGAATACTGTGGATATCAAGTCCATTATTAATAACATCATGTTTAATTTGTTTTGGATTAACACATTTTTTGACTTTAAAAACTTTCATTCCGAAAACCGGAACTTGTTTAACTAATTCGTTAAGAAAATCATCAAGGTCATCGCCTTCAACATTAATAACATTACATGAAGCCATTAAAACTCTTGCATTTGGGTGGGTGTTTACCATATGAGTCATAGTTGCTAATAACATTTCATCGTGTACTGAAAAACTTTTTAAGTGGTTTCTGCTGTTGTTCATAATAATCATCTCCTATATCTTTAAGGTTATTTCACCTCTTTCTACTTATATATTAGAAGATTATAATATATAAAGGTTTCGATTTAACTCTATAAATAATATAAAAATAATCTCACCAAAACCAATAAAAAAACAAACAGCCCACGCACGAAAACCAGAAAAACCAACAAAAACAGCACAACACACCCATATCAAATTGGGCAAGATGCGCCAAAGATAAACTATGGGCAGGAATACACACAAAACCCACAAAACAAAATAACAATTAAAACCAAAAATAGTAAAATAAACAATCAACAAACCAAGGAAACAGGGGTCTTACAACCCCACAATTTCCTCCAACTCCACACACCTCTTACGAATAGTAACCTCTGACACACCCAACACATCACTAATATCACGCTGACTCCTCTTATCACCACACTCATCACAAGCCAAATAAACAGCACCACCAACCAAACCCAAAGGATTACGCCCATTACCTAAACCACTATCCCCCGCCAAAGTCAAAATCTCATTAACCCTAACAACACACTCATCACTCAACAACAAATCAGACTTAAAACGATTAACATAATCCAAAGGACTAACCAACGCCAATTTCAAACCCAACTCATTACGCACCAAACGATACAACTTCGCCAATTCCTTTTTACCCACACCAACACAAACAGCAACTTCATCAAGATTATACGCAACCCTAACAACCCTACAAGCAATATAAATACTACACGCAACCAAACTCTCCACACTACGCCCCCTCAACAAACCTTTATCAACACAATCACCATAAACCCTAACACTCTCCACATAAACCTCCTTAGGCACACCCAACGCACCACAATACCTACCTAACAAATCACGAGCAAAACCAAAATTATAAGACCCTTTACCATCACCAACACTATCCTGCCACCTCTTCAAACGATACAACTTCGCCTTATCAACACTAACACCACTACCATTCAAAGAACTCTCATCAACACGAACCCACTCAACAAAATTATCTAACCTATTACCACTCAAACAAAACACCTCCAAAAAAAAACATCAATCATCAAACTCACCACGACGAAGAACCTCCGCCCGTAACATCACACTAAACCTACCCAACTCAACACCACACTCCCACACACTATCCTCATCACTCCAATCAGTACCATGAACCAAACTCAACAAACGCTTCCTCTCCCTCTTGGGCAAAAAAGACCTATCCAAATCACTCAAAACACAAAACACCCCCAAACAACAACACCAACAAAAAAAACAAAACCATACAACCAAGAAAAAAATACCAACTGCCTCACCAATGCACCCACGCTGACACATTAAAGTAATATTTTTTTTACATTAGTGTTATTTTATTCTTTTTTTTATGCTATTATTTTCTTTATCTTCTTATTTAAATCTTATTTTTTTTATATTAGTCTTGTTTGTCCTTTTGCTTTTATGTTATTGTAGTGGTCTAATTTTATTTCTTGTAGGTTTTCTCGTATGTTTATTGTTATATTGTTTAGGTTGAGTATTGCTTGGTCTTTGTAGTTTTCTTTGTATTCTGTATTGTTTTTTACTGTTATTATTTTGTCTTTGTTTTTTATTAGTAGTTTTTTTAGTTGGTATGTTTCTTCTGGTGTTGTGTATCTCATGTTGGTGCAGGGTTTGTTTAGTTTGTAGTGGGGTATGTGTATTGCTTTGTTTATTTGGTATATGTTTAGTAGGTCGTTTGGTTTTAATTTGTTGCATTTTGTGTTTCCGAGTATGTTTTTATCTTCTTCGGTTAATTCTTTGTATGGTATTATTTGGAATGTGTTGTCGATTCCTATGTGGGTTACTTTGTTGTTCTTGTTTACTATTGCGAGTACTGTATAGTATCCGTAACTCATTGTTAGTTTTCTTATATATTTCATTCTTTGTTGTGGGTGGTATAATAGTATTTTATCGAAATTATTTATCATTTGTATCCCCAACTTTTTCTTTTTAATTTTTCTACTAATTCTTTTGCTTCTTTTTCACTATTTACTGTTCCATAGTATATCATTTTCTTGGTTATTGGGTGTCTTTTATTCACTGCATATTTTCCTGATATTGTTTTATAATAATATTTTGGTTTTCTTTTTTGTCTGCGGTCTTTTATCTTTTTTTCTTTTAATGCTTTTACTCGGTATTTCCTATATTTTTTACTCCCTAATCCTAATCTATTGTTTAATAATTTTACTGGTTCGCCGTTATTATATCCTTTTACCCATTCATCATATTTATCATAATAATCTTCATGGTTTTCTATTATTTTGAAATTCATTTTTATCATATGCCTCTTTCATAACATTTTTCCTCTAAATACTGCCATGGTTTCCCTCTCATATACATCACAACTTTACTTATACTACACTTATCTATTAATACATTATACACTCCTAATCTTTTTATTTTTTTACCTAATATCGCATTTTCTTTATACTCTTCCGCCAACATTGTCATAAAAAACAAACCCCACCATTGTTGTGTATGTTCTTTATAATGATTATCCACATCTCTAATAATCTTATTTGCAGTTTCACTACTCACCCCACAGTAAACATTATCATAAACATAAACAAAATCCTTATAAACCTTATCCACACCATATTCTTTTGCTAACCTTTTTATCCACCTAAAATACTCTTCATCTCTAAACCACGGATATTTATACCCATTTTTACTAACTTGCACACAATAATCATCAAAATCACCTCTGCAAAATTCTAAATGAAAACCATTATCCGTATCTATCATTCCCAGAATCTCCTTGACAAACCCATTAAAATATTATCCGCTATTTTCCCACCAATCCTTTTAACCTGCAACAAATCATCTTTCGTAATATTCATCACATCTTCCACAGTCCTTAAATCTAATGTTTCACAAATACTCAAAGCCCTTTTATATTTCACATCTGGCAACATCATCAAAGAATTCAATGCAGGATTACTTGTTTTATTATTCAACTCCCTTACTAATGGTTTAGTATCCAAACATTTTTTTGTTTGACATTCCATTATCTTAAACGCTTTTTTAGTAGACGGCGCAAAAATAACATTGGTATATGTGTTTAACCTTGCAACTGCCCCATAATACTGTTTCATTGTGAACTTAACTCTTAACTTATATAATCTAAAAAGAGCATTTTTACGGTCTTTTTCATTCCCCACTATTATAACATAATGATATGGATATTTTTCTGTTTGCCTTATACTTTCATCAAAAACCCTATTATCCATTATACTTGCAAACATATCTGAATAAGTCTTATACTCAAAAACAACTTTATCTTCAAACACATAATCCCCAGTTTCTAACTGCAATATTTCAACATCATAATCATTTTCTTTATAAAACTTTTCCGCTTCTTTTATCCTTTTCTGCTCTCGCACATCTATTTTAACATTCAACCCAATCAACTCTCATTGTTTCAATCCAATATTTCAAATCATCTGTAATTCTTAATTTAATCACCCTACCATCATCTAATAAAATATTAATAACTCTTGCATTTACAAGTATATTATCTACATATAATAATTTTAAAACAACTTCATAATAACTTGACTTAAAATACAATTTTATTCTAAATCTCTCCATATATTCAGTTATATTATTCAAATCATCTACAAAAGTTTTCAAACTCATAATAATCCTAATTTCTGTTTAATATCCTTTAATTTACTCTTATCCCAATCCACCTTTTTTAATTCATTAACTACTGCTTGTGCGACTTTCTCATTATTATAACAACCATAATAAGATACAACTTCTTTTTTATCCCTATAATATTTTTTCACTATAACAAATTTCCCATACCATCTATCATAATGATAATATTTAGGAATATGTTTCTCTTTTACTGGTCTGCCTTTACAATTTTCTATACTATTTTTACTTCTCCTATCTATTATCCTATTCTCTTCTAATGCTTTATTTCTCGCATCATTATACACTTTTGTTCTCCACCCTAATCGTTGGCGTATCTCTTCAACTGTTATATTTTTATCATTATACAATTCAATAAACTCTTCATATTTTTCCATATATACTGGTGGAGAGTTTTCTATTATTTTAAAATTAACCATCAACCCACTCCAATATAAACATTACAATTCAAACCTATAAATTCTCCAAACCAAACTCTTCCTTAACCCTACACTTAATATCTTCCAACCTACCCTTATCCCAATCCACCTTTTTCAACTCATCAACAACCCTCTTAACCACTTCCTCATTCGCATACAACCCATAATATACCACTTCCGACACACCAGTATTCTCATTAAAAATACTTTTCTTAACAGCAAATTTACCAGAACACTTATCAAAACTATAATACTTATAAATCTTCCTCATTCGCCGAACACCCCTATCATAAGGTTTCCTCAACTTAATCAAACCCTCATCAAGTGCCTGTTTCTTCGCTTGTTCAAAAATCCTATGCGACCAATCCAACTTATCCATAACCTCCTTAACAGTATAAGACTCATCATTATACAACTCAACAAACTCATCATACTTTTCCAAATACCTCGGAGGTGCATTCTCAACAATCCTAAAAGTTACCATAAAAACTACCCCCTATCAACCACAACTTTATCCAACAAAAATAAAATAGTATTCCAATACGCTTTTTCCAAAATACCCTCATTCAAATCTAAATAATCCAAATTAACCACGCCAGTTCTTGATTTACCTGCAATAATACAATCCACCATCATCTCCATTAAATCAAAAAAATTCACATCATCTGGGCAATTCGCATTAACATGATGGCGTTCTTTTATTGTATGAATATTATACCAATCCCTTTTCTTAAAATCTTCCTCCACTAATCTTTCAACACAATCATTTTTAAACTCATCAAAATATTCAAGTTTAGTCCAATCATGATAATCCCCAATCTGTTTAATATAATCTGCAATACCATACAATACTTTTTTCACATCATCACTATGACATAACACATCTTCCATTAAATCTTCATCAGTAAAATCATCACTTAAAACATCTAATTCACTCCTAACCCTAATAGTTTCAAAATCAATCTGCTTAATCATACTCATCTGTTTCAATACGAGGTGCTAATAAAAATTTCAAATTACCATTACCAGTAGACAATGCAAAATTAATCACCATAGGCATATCATTACCTAAACTAATATTAACAATATCACTAAATTTAGAAGCAGAAAAAATATCTTTTAATTTATTTATACTAAAACTTGATTTAACCACTTCATTAATCCCATTCTCACCATGTAAATATTGAAAACTTGCATCACCAAATTCTCCATTAGTACTAACATTAAAACACTCATTATCTATTAAAAATATTAATTTATCACTAAACAATTCCATATCAACAATAGCATCTTTAAGCAAACCACTATCAACTTCCACACCACAAGGCAATTCCAAATCTGGCACACGAGGACTCTCATATTCCATATCAATCAATCTAATCTTAAACTTCCTATCCACATCACCTAAAAAATTAATAATCAAATTACCCTCATCAGCAGTACACAATTTAAGCACATCTGTTTTTTTCGCCCTCTTCAAAATCCTCATAAACTCCTGTGTATCAATACACAACCTAACAGGAGATTCAACATCAAACTGCTCATTAAACACAGTAGGTTCAAGATTCAACTCAACAAAACATATATGACTACGGTCAATAGCAGTAACATGAAACCCACTACTATCCACATCACAAACAACTTCATCAACAATCTTACTAATACTATCAAAAGCATCTTTAAAAATCGCAATATCTACTAATTCCAATATCAAAAAACATACCTCCAAATTTTGTTTTATAATTATAAATATATACTTACAACATACTTATATTTTTCATATAATCCTCACCAACTTCAAACAAATACAAAAACCCATCATTAACTTCCTTAAAATCTTTCAAAGATAAACCATAATCCTCGGCAAAACGCATAACATACTTCTTTGTCAAACGAACATCAGTAACAAACTGCACATCATAATCATCTGTGAAACAAGGTTTACTCTCCAAACCCACAGTCCACAAATCATCATCAAGCACATTAAGAAAATCATCTTCCATAACATTAACCAAATCTTCCAAGTCACCAATCCTATCCCTAAAATCAATAATTGTCTGCAACTTCATTCTTTACCCAACTCCTCAATCTTAAACAATAATTCATCTAAATCCAACAACATACATAACTCCAAAATAGTATCTAACTTACCTTTATAATGAATATACAATCCACACAACTCATCAGTACTAACCTCACGCATACACTCAACATACCTACACGCCAACTCAAACAACACATCTTCCAAAACACTAACCTTAATAGAACTCATTCAACACTCTCCAAAAACGCTTTCTGCTCCAAATCCATCAAATATGAAAAATAAGCATCATAATAAATAGGAACATCAAAATCAATCCCCTGCTCCCTACACAAATAATTAACATATTGAAGCAAACGAATACCAAAAACCAAACTATCCCTATCATGCAAAGGATTATCCATCATAAACTTCAACACATCAATCAACTCCACCAAAATATAACCAACATTACTCACATCACACATCACCTAAACCCTCCTCTTCAAACCAAACTTCCTATTCTTACTCATAAATTTAGAACACCACGATTTCTCACTAACATTCACCACTTGATTAGAAAACCTACACACAACAAAAACACCCCCATCACTAAATGCAGAATAATAACAATCCCTACACGAAACCATACACATCAAACCATAAAAAAACTACAATCCCAACCACTCAACCACAACAAAACAAACAAACCACAAAGCAAAACACACAACAACCCCACAAACACTAAAAAAAATCAAAACCTACTCCACAAAAACAGCAGACACACCACCCACACCAAACACACAATTAACAACATCACCCCTATACACAAAAACATCACCACCACTCACAACAACACTACAATCACCATCAACAAAAACCTTACAACCACCAACCACAACAAAACAACCAATACTCAACTCATTAACATTACGAACCAAAACATCAACACAAGCAGAAACACCACTAACCTTAAAAACCATAAAAACATCAACCCCTCAACTTAACCAAACCATCACGCAAAGAACCCAAACTAACCATCAAAGTAAAACCCTCACCACAAGACACATAACAAAAACTACAACCAACCAACTCACCTAAAAAATCCAAATACAACTCATAATCATCAACACCCACATCAACACACAAAAAACCCGAACCATTAAAATACCACCTATTATCACAAGGAGAAACCCTCTCCAAACCACCACAAACATACCTCATACACTCATCAAACCTACCCTTAACCTCCAAAGCCCTAACAACATCATCAAACAAAAAAACATTAAAATCCAAACAAACCACAACCTACAAACATAAACATATATATACAAACAACTAATATATAAACCCCACACACACAAAAAGTATACACACAATAAAAACACACCACACCACAATAAAAACAAACCACCTAAAACCTACAAAAAAAACAAAAAAAAAAACCAACAAAAACACAAAAAGAAACCCAAATGTAAACAATTCCATATACCCCGAACATAGAGCGAAACACAAGAGTCTATAATAATATATAAAATGGACGATTAAGTAACCTGTCAGAATGCAAAATGAACAAGTGTTCAAAATAACAAGTGGGGCACAATCTAACTGTGCGCGACTTGACCAACACCCCCTCCTCCTCCGCCAAACGGCGCACAATTTAAACTTTGGG